>Ga0102941_1000025_pt1 | contig 49156 bp, 45 predicted proteins | sample SalPonR2_C_D2_MG_FD_79281 | JGI IMG/M metagenome (GOLD analysis project Ga0102941, IMG submission 79281) | Salt pond soil microbial communities from South San Francisco under conditions of wetland restoration - Salt Pond MetaG R2_C_D2_MG | ecosystem: Environmental > Aquatic > Marine > Intertidal... | reverse complement strand
TTTATTGCTCTTTCGTTATTTTCATAAACAAGAAGATCTATTTTTCTAAAGCTATTTTCTTTACATAAAGATATCAAATACTCCATCATTTGGCTTCCTACCCCAATGTTCCAATAATCCTTTAATACACTTATACCTATGTCTGCCTTATGCTTTAACCTTTCTTTAGATGAACTTGTAATGCTAGCTACGGTTACTAATTTCTTGTTTATATAACCACCTATCATAAAATTCCCATCTGTTTCTTTCATATTTCTTAAAAGCACTTTCTCTTGTTGTATAGTATATGAAATTCCTTCTTTTCCAAAGGTTAAAAAATTTGTTTCCCCTCCTACCTTATTTAAGTAAGTAATTACTGCTTCTCCATCATCTAAATCTAATTCCTTAAAAAACATTTTTGATTTGTCTTTCAACCTTACTTCCTTCAATTAACTAACCTCCATATTTTATTAACAAGAGAAAATCATATGTTCCATAAAATTATATCATATATCTTTTTAAATAAAAGTATTAAAAAAACCGCCAAGGCGGTTTTTATTAGCAATTCTACAAATTTTCTAGAATTTCTTGCAAATCTTTTTTATTGAAATTATATTTTTTATTGCAAAACCTACAGCTCACTTCAGCTTGGCCATCTTCTTCTATTATTTTTTCTAAATCTTCTTTACCCATTGAAATCAAAGCCTCTTCAATTCTATCCTTACTGCAATCACATTTATAATTTACCGGTATTTTTTCAGTTATTTCTATCTCAAAATCACTTAAAATTTCCTGTGCAATCTTTTCTAAACTTCTACCTTCTTTAAAGTAATCCGAAACATTTTTAAGTTTAGCTATTTGTTTTTCGATTTTTATTATTTCTTCTTCTTTTAAATCCGGCATAGTTTGAATCATGAATCCTCCTGCAGATTTTACTGATGTATCTTTATCTACAAGAACTCCTAATCCAATTACAGTAGGTTGCTGTTCAGATTCAAAAAAATAAGAAGCTACATCTTCAGCGATTTCTCCTGTTACAAGTTGAGATTGTCCTACATAAGGCTCCTTCATTCCTATGTCTCTAATAACCTTGAGGGTCCCTTCTACTCCAACAGCCTTTCCTACGTTTAATTTGCCATTTTCTTTATCTTCTACAAAGAATCTAGGATTTTGAATATAACCTTTTACATTACCTCTACTGTCTGAAGTCACAAGAATAGTTCCCGCCGGTCCTCCTCCATTAACTCTTAAAGTAAGCTTATCTTTGTCGTTTTTCATTGTATACCCCATCATTATGCCAGCTGTAAGCATTCTACCTAGTGACGCAGTAGCAACTGGTGATGTTTCGTGATAAGCCCTAGCTTTTTCTACTACATCTGTAGAATCAACTATCATAAATCTAAATGATAGATTTTTATCTATACCTCTAATCATATTTTTCATATTTTACCTCCTTATTGCTGTAAAAACTATTCTTTCTGATTTTTCATTAGGTTTTTTTTCATTATAATTATCAAAGATTTTTATATCCTTAAACCCAGCTTTTTCTAAAACTTTTTCTATTTTTTTTATTTCATAAGCTCTTTGACGTTGAGTTTCTATTACTCTCTTATAGTTATTATCTTGATTTATAAAAAAATTTAAATTCATTTCAGAAATGCAGCTTTTTTGATTAAAGGAATTTTCCCAAACATAAAATATACCTTGTTCTTCATTAACAAAGATATTATTATCCAAAATATATTTAAGTTTATAATAACTGCTGCAGTCAAAAACAATACAACCGCCTTTGTTTAGCAGCCTGTAAGAATTATTTATAAAGCTTTCAAGATCAATATCTTTAAGCATATAGTTAACCACATCACATGTACTTACAATTCCGTCAAATTGAGAATTTATTTTAAAATTAGTTCCATCGCCTTTCATCACTCTGACGTTTGATATTTTTCTCAATTTTTCATAAGCCTTCACCAGCATATTTTCCGAAGAATCGATAGCTGTTATCTTATAATTTAAATTCGCCAATTTTTTTGTGATTTCTCCTGTGCCACATCCTATTTCTAAGATTTCTTTTTTACCCTTTAATCTTTTATCTATGAAATTCGTCCACTTGTCGTAGGGAACATTTTTCATTAAAATATCATAAACTTCAGAAAATTCATAATTGTTCAATTCTAACCTCCTGCTGGCTAATCTTTATTGTTTTTATATCTAATTATATTCTTCAATTCTTTTATTTCCTTTAAAATCAAATTTAAAGTATACTGTAAACTTATAAATATGACGAAAAAAATTATTATTATAATAATTTTTATATCTAAATTAATCATTATGCAACATCTCCCTATTATAAATATTAATTTCTTTACCCCTTATTTTTTCTTCGTCAATATATTCCCTCATATCTTCTGGCACTGTAAGGATATCCTTAACTCCATCACTAATATATCTTAAATCATAGTTCATTTCAAAATATTCATACCATTCTTCTGATTCCTGATATTCATCTGTACGGCTTACTCTTATTCTGGGTATTTCTTTAAAGTTAAATCTTTTATCAGCCCAAGAATAGCTTGGGTTAGAACCCACATCTAAGATTCCAATATGCTCATACTTAAGTCCTTCATATTCTCCTCTAATTAAATATTTCTCTAAATCTTCATCAGGTCTTAAACCATAAGGCAGAGACAAAGTATTGATTTCATATTCAGGTATAAACTCATTGATAAACTTTTCCTGTTCTCCTAATTGAAATAAAATTTCTTCTTTATTTTTTATTTTATTAAGAAAAGCATGATCATAGGTATGATTGCCAACATCATAACCATTTTCTACAAGATAATTTAATTTAAAATCTAAATGCTTCTTTTGTCTAAAAGGATTTGTTCCGAATAGGTAGAAAGTAGCTGTTGAATTAAAATCTGGATTGTTTCTTTTGAACTCTTCCATAATTCCCACAGCACTATCTGGATCAATAATTAATTCTCCATTTTCTTCTATTACCTTAAAGTTATTCTTCAATCCATCATCAAAAGTAAAAATTACTGGTGTTTTACCGGCTGGAACATCCATCTGTCCTTTAATATAATCTTCTAAGGATACTAAGTAATAGTTATTTTCAAAAAGATATTCTAGATTTTTTACAAAAGACTCTTTCGAAATTTTCCAAACTCCGTCATTTTCTTCAATGGAATGAAACATTAAAATCATAACTTTACCCATTTCATTTGGTTTTAAAGTCAAATCAATATCATCTTCACTAATTTCTTCTTGATGTTCTTCCAAAGCTTCTCCTGGATCTAGGTAGCCACTGTTAGCAGCTAAAGCTATTAAAATTATATTTATAAAAACTAATAATCTACTCATCTTCTTTTAGCTCCTTTTATAGGTTATAATCATTGTAACAAAAATATATTTAAAAATATACAATTTACATGAAAATTACTAAATTGTATTAATTTTTGAAATTATTATGTTATAATACATAAAGGTGGTGGTAATATGTTTGATAGCGGCTCTATTTTAGCAAAAAACAAACTAAAAATACTATATATCTTTTATACTATAAATATACCCATTAACAATACGGATATAACTAAATTCGTACTTGAAAAAGATTATATGGATTATTTCACATTACAAAAAATTCTAAACGAATTAAAAGAAGACGAATTTTTAACTGTAGACAAAGTAGATGGTAAGGATTTATATTATTTAACTGAAACCGGCAAAAAAACAGTAGATATGTTTATCGATAAAATTCCTAAAATGTATCGTAAAAGCATTGAAGAAAATTTCAAATTCTTAAAAAAAGAAATAGAAAAGAACAGGCAGTTAGTTGGCCATTATTTCCAAAGAAAAGATAAAGATTATACTGTTATTTTACAAGCTTTCGAAGATGATATAACTGTTTTTAATCTATCTATAAACGTTCCAGATGAAGATACTGCAAAAAATATAATGAAAAAATGGAAAGATAAACCTGATAAAATTTATTCTGAATTCATAAATATATTATTTAAGTAGGTGTTAAAGTGGTAAAAAATAAAATCATAATATATACAGATGGTGCTTGTTCTAATAACCAAGAAGAAAAAAACTTTGGAGGTTATGGGGCCATCATGTTATATAAAAATCATAAAAAAGAAATATTCGGTGGAGAAAAAAATACGACAAACAACATTATGGAAATGAAAGCAATAATAGAAGCTTTAAAACAATTAAAAACTAAGAAAATTCCTGTTGAAATATATACAGATTCGGCATATATCGCCAACTGTATTAATCAAAAATGGTATGAAAAATGGATCAAAAACGGATGGAAAACCGCTAGTAAAAAACCTGTAAAGAATCAAGAACTTTGGAAGGCAATAATAAGTTATGTAAAAGAAATCGAAAATATCACCTTCCATAAAGTACCTGGTCACTCAGGGGTCGAACTTAATGAGAAAGCAGATGAACTAGCCAATAAGGGTATCGACAGTATAAGATAGTATTTTCTTTGCATCTAGATATCCTTGTTGCATGTTTTTTGAAATCTTTTGACTATCAAATTCCAAGCTTCCTCCTAGTGACTCATCAGGACCTATATCTATAACCTCCACATTTTTATACTTTGAATAATCGTAATTATCAGGTCTTAACCTAACTGATATTATTTTTTTGTACCCTTTTTTTACCAGCATATTAATAGGGAGATTGTTGAAAAATCCACCGTCTATATAATAATCTCCCTTTATTCTCTCAGCTTTAAATAGAGGAAGATAAGAAGAAGCTATTATATACTTATATAAATTCCCCTTTTCAATATCTTCAAGAAAAACCTCTACTAATTTCCTTTTACTTAGGTTGTATGTAACAAGACCTAAATCTATATTACTCTTTCTTATATAATTTTCATTAATATTTTCTTTTATCATTTCTTTCATAGGAGATATATCAAAACCATTTTTGTTATTAATAAATAAATTTTCAAGTTCATCTACATCCTTTGACATAGTAGTACTAAATTCTTTCGGAAATTCCATTTTTTTTATATTTCCTTTTACTATTTTATCAAGGGATATTTCAGTCCACATTTTTTCTGCAAAACCAATATCCCCCATAGCAAAAATTGCTGAATTTATAGCCCCAACTGATGTACCAACAATTCCATCAATCTTAATATTCTTTTCCTTTAAATATTTCCACACTCCTATTTGATAAGCACCTTTAGCTCCACCGCCTTCAAATACCATACCTAACATTTTATCATCTCCATTTATTTAATGTCGTAAATTTCTACTGAATCTAATAATGTATTATCTATAAGATTATTAATAGATAAATTTTCTTCGTCTTTAATGATTTTATCTAAACTAGGCCTAGTAACTGGATTATCCGGAGAAAAAATAGAACAGCAATCATCAAAAGGTTTGATAGAGGTTTCGTAAGTTTCTATATCCCTGGCAATATCTACGATATCCGTTTTATCAGTACCTATTAAAGGCCTTAAAATAGGAATATCTACGCTGTTTTGGATGACTCTTAGAGACTTTATTGTTTGACTTGCAACTTGACCTAAGCTTTCTCCTGTAATTAGACAGTCGTAATCTTTTTTTTCTGCTATTTCTTCAGCTATTCTCATCATAAACCTTCTTGCTATTATAGTTGTATTCTTATCTAAGCAATCTTCCTTTATCTTACTATATATTTCCAATATATTTACAAAATAGACCTTCATAGGTCCTGTATATACTGATATTATATCACTTAACTCTTTAATTTTTTCATTTGATCTTATACTTGTATAAGGGTAAGCATGAAATGAAACACAATCAACCTTAATTCCTCTTTTTCCCATCATATACGCTGCAACTGGGCTATCTATACCGCCTGATAAAAGAACTAATCCTTTGCCATTTGATCCTATAGGTAGACCTCCGCCTCCCTTGTATTTTTCTGAATAAATATATGTTTTACTTCTAATATCTACATAAACTATAAGATCTGGATTATGAACATCTACCATTATGTCCTCTACATTTCTTAAAACTTCTCCACCTAAAACATTATTTAATTCCATAGATTTAACAGGAAAAGTTTTATCTGCTCTTTTAGCCTGTATTTTAAAAGTTTTAATATTATCACTTTTTTTCTTAAAATTAACATATTCAACTACTTTATTTTTTATTTTCTCAACATCACTTTCTATTTTTACACAGGGTGATACCACTACAATGCCAAAAACTTTGCTGATTTTTTTAATCATTAAATCTACATCTTTATCGATATCTAAAAAAACCTTTCCTCTATCCCTATAAATCTTCAATTCTTTTTCATCGATAACTCTTTTAAGAGATTGGTTAAGCTTATTTTCAAAGTATCCTCTATTTCTTCCCTTTAATACAATCTCTCCTAAACTCATACTAATATTATTATACATATTAACTCCTCATCATTTTTCTAATATTTTTCACGTATTTCTTTATTTTTTCCACTACATATTCCGCGTCTTCTTCATTATTAAACCTTCCAAAACTTATTCTGATCGTACCTTCCACATATTCCTTTGGTATTTTTAAAGCTTCATATGCTTTACTTATACCTTTATAATTAGATGAACAAGCCGAACCTGAAGATATATAAATTTCGTCCATTTCTAAAAAATGTATTAAGACTTCACTTTTAATATCTTTTATTGACAAGCTTAAAATATATGGAGATGCATTATATTCATTGCTGTTAAAAATAATATCATCAATATTTTTTTTTAGTAGCTTTCTATATTTATTGTTGATTCTACTTATCTTTTTATAATTTTCTTTAATGTTATTTTGTGCTATTTTGCAGGTCTCTGCGAAAGCTGCAATTCCAGGTGTGTTTTCCGTACCAGATCTTAAACCATTTTGCTGACCTCCCCCGTATATTAGGGGTATAAATTTATTTGGTTCTTTTATATAAAGTCCTCCTAATCCCTTTGGTCCGTGTATCTTATGCGACGAAAAAGACATAGTATCTATCTTTAGTTTACCTACATCAATTTTTACTTTACCAAAAGCCTGAACTCCATCTACATGAACTAATATATCCTTATTTATTTTTTTAATTGTTTTAGATATTTTTTCTATATCCTGAACAAAACCTGCCTCACTGTTAACAAATGGTATTGTAATTAAAGCAGTAGTATCATCAATTTTATTCTTTAAATCTTCAATATTAATACTTCCATCATCATTAATTTGGTAATAAATATAATCTATACCTTCGCTAAACTTTAAGAAATCACAGTATTTTAAAACTGATGCATGCTCTAATTTACAAGTTAAAATTTTATTCTTAAAATTCTTTAGGTTTTTAATTTGCCATAATCCAGTATTATTAGCTTCAGTACCTCCTGAAGTAATAACTATATTAGATGGATTTGCCTTTATTAACTCACTTATTTTTTTGATGCTTTTCTTATGCATCTTCTCAGCCTCTAAACCTAAAATATGTAGCGATGAGGGATTGCCATATTTTTCTTTATAAATACTTAATAAACAATCAAGAGATTTTTTATCTAATTTTGTAGTTGCTGCATTATCAAGGTATATAGCCAACTCTTTCAACTCCTCTCGCTAAAAATAATAATTATTATTATTTTATAATATTGGATATTGATTTAATTTTTTTACTGTGCTATAATTAAGTTGGTTATCCCCCCGATAGCCAAAATATATTCCCAATACCCCTTTTAAGCATTTATGCTTAAGATAAGGCGACCTACCCAGGTCGCTTTATCTTTTTTTATGCTCTTTTATAATTTTTTAAATATTTCATTTTTTCTTTACTATAATAATCTGTTAATTTTTTTATTACTTTATTGCCGGTATTGTATCTCACACTATCTATTCTATTTAAAGGCATAATGTCTATAGAAGTACCTGTAACAAAAGCAGCATCAAAAAAATTAAGTTCATCTAACATTATTTCACGCTTTAAAATTGATATATTATTATTTTTACATATTTTAAGTATTTTTTGTCTAGTAGTACCCAACAAAACTCTTTCATCCGGAGAAGTTATTATTTTTTCTCCTTTAACAAAAAATAAATTAGATCTACTGCCTTCAAGAACCACCTTATTCTCAGTTAAGAAAATAGCCTCATCAGCACCTTCTTCTTTTAATATCCTATTTACAATTTTTCTTCTTTCTTCATTTAATATTTTTGCATTAGGATTTTCTCTTTCTTCGTAAATTAGTATAGTCTTATATCCTTCTTTACGTTTCTCTTTTGATGGATATTTGCTTTCCACCATATAAAGTATTCTGATAGACTCTTCATCTTCATAGTAGCTTGTCTTGATATTATTATTTGTTCTACCCGACTTCACTACTAATTTCTCTATATCCTTTTTAAAATCCATTTCTGAAATTTCCTTTTTATATCCAGCCAATTTTATACTTCTATTTAATCTGTTAAGATGATCTTCTAAATAAAGAGGCTTACTATTAATTAGCCTCAAAACATCGTAGACTTTTGTCTTTTTTGTTTTCAATTTTTCTTCGATTACATTTTGTTCAACTATTTCATCATTTAATATTCCATACTCTATAAGATTTTCATTTTTCATAAATTACCTCTTCTTTTATAAGTCTATTATATTTATCAATATTTTCATTATAGTACATCTAGCTATTATTATAAAGCATAAAAAAGTCCAGCTTTAAAACTGGACTCTAAATTTTATTATTTAGTCAACTATATCTTCTTCAAATTTTTGTATTTCTACTTTATAACCATTTGGATCCTCTACAAAAAAATGATATATTCCAAATTCATCATTCTCTTCAGGTAAGGGTGGTATTTTGTATCCTGACTTTGCTATATGTGCATATACCTTATCAACATCATTAGCAACAAGAGTTATTATAGGACCCTCATCTCCTCCGCAGTTTTCCAAATGTTCACAAAAGCCTATCTTTCCTCCATTTGGTACCTGATATATTTTACACTTACCTTGATCTTTAAATAAACTCAATTCCAATAATTCTGAGTAAAACTTATGAGTTTTTTCTAAATTTTCTGTACCGTAAAATGCAATCAAACCATTCCATACATCTTTCATATATTATCACTCCTAATTTATGCTTTTTAGTACAGTTATAGTATTTCCTCTAACAAAAAAATTATCAGATAAACCTTTTACAAGAATTAAACCTCTGCCACTTTCATCCATAATATTTTTTTTGCACTGTACTATGCTGAAACCTTTGCCCTCATCTGAAATTTTTATTTTTATTTTATTTTTACTTAAAGAGAAAAACAAATTAACCTGCTTTGTTTTATCTTTATTATTTCCATGAATTACACAGTTTGAAATTAGCTCATTAAGAATAAGTCTCACATCAAATATATGATTCTGATCTAATTTTTCGTCTATATTTGAAAGTATCTCATTGATTACAAGCTGAGCAGTTTGGATATCACTTTTAAATTGTTTTTCACAAATATAATGCATATTAATCAACCTCATCTCTACAAAGAATATACCCAGCCTGTTTACTCTTTATTCAATTAATTATTTTTTTGTTTATTTTTTATTCCTTATAGCCGCCTGTGCTGCAGAAAGCCTTGCAATAGGAACTCTATATGGTGAACAAGATACGTAATCTAAACCAACTCTATGAAAAAAGTCTATTGATTCAGGATCTCCACCGTGTTCTCCACATACTCCTATTTTTAAATCTGGTTTTGTTTTTCTTCCTAGTTCAACTCCCATTTCCACTAATTTTCCTATACCTTTTTGATCTATACTTTGGAAAGGATCCTTAGGCAAAATTTCTTTGTCTAAATATTCTCCAATAAATTTACCTGCATCATCTCTTGAAAAACCAAAGCCCATCTGAGTTAGATCATTAGTTCCAAAAGAGAAAAACTCAGCTTCTTTTGCAATTTCATCGGCTATAAAAGACGCTCTAGGTATTTCAATCATTGTTCCTATTAAATACTCTAGTTCTGTACCTTTTTCTTTTATTACTTCTTCTGCTGTACTTTTTACAACTTCTTTAACAAAAATCATTTCTTCTTGTATTCCTACTAAAGGTATCATAATTTCAGGTTTAACCTCTACGCCCTCTTTTAACACCTCAATTGCCGCTTCTATAATTGCTCTAGTCTGCATCCTAGCTATTTCAGGGTATGTTACTGCAAGTCTACACCCTCTATGTCCCAGCATAGGATTAAACTCCTCTAAATCACTAATAATCTCTTTTAGCTTATTAATAGATATTTCCATAGTTTCTGCTAATTTTTTAATATCATCTTCTTCATTTGGTAAAAATTCATGCAAGGGTGGATCTAAGAGTCTAATTGTTACAGGTCTTTCTTTCATTTCTTTATATATACCTACAAAATCTTCTTTCTGCATTGGTAGTAAAATTTCTAAAGCCTTTTCTCTTTCCTCTACAGTATCTGCTAAAATCATCCTTCTTACTGCAGGAACTCTTTCTTCATCAAAGAACATATGCTCAGTTCTACATAGTCCTATACCTTCAGCACCAAATTTTACAGCAGTATTTGAATCTTTAGGTGTATCTGCGTTAGTTCTAACTCCCAAAGTTTTAACTTCATCTGACCATTCCATTAATTTCCCAAAATCTCCAGATAAATTTGGTTCTACAGTTTTGATTTTTCCTTCATAAACTTTACCAGTAGTTCCATCTAATGATATCATATCACCTTCTTTAAATATATCTCCATCTACCGTAAATATCTTTGATTCTTCGTTTACTTTTATATGTTCACATCCTGCTACACAACATTTGCCCATACCCCTTGCTACTACAGCAGCATGAGAAGTCATACCTCCTCTTGATGTAAGTATTCCTTTAGCAGCATTCATTCCTTCTATATCCTCAGGGGATGTTTCTTTTCTTACTAAAACAACTGCTTCTCCATTTTTCGCAGCAGCTACTGCCTTCTCTGCATTAAAATATATCTTACCGGAAGCTGCTCCCGGTGACGCTGGCAATCCTTTGGCTATAGGCTTAACCTGTTCCATTGTTTCAATATCAAAAGTAGGATGAAGTAGTTGATCCAAAGACTTAGGCTCTATTCTCATAAGAGCATCCTCTATATTTACAGCACCTTCTATTTCCATGTCTACCGCTACTTTTAAAGCTGCTTGTGCAGTTCTTTTACCTGTTCTAGTTTGAAGGAAATATAATTTACCTTTTTCTATAGTAAATTCTATATCCTGCATATCTTTATAGTGATACTCTAATTTTTCACATGTCTCTTTAAATTGTTTAAATACTTCAGGCATTATATCATTAAGTTCTTGAATATCTTTAGGAGTTCTTATTCCAGCTACAACATCCTCTCCTTGAGCATTAATCAAAAATTCTCCAAAAAGTTTCTTTTCTCCAGTTGCAGGATTTCTAGTAAAAGCAACACCGGTACCAGAATTATCTCCCATGTTTCCAAAAACCATGGATTGTACATTTACTGCTGTTCCCATCTTGTGATCTAATTCATTTATATTTCTATAAGATATTGCTCTTGGATTATTCCAAGATTTAAAAACTGCTTCAATTGCAATTATAAGTTGATCTTTAGGATTCTGTGGAAAGTCTTCACCTGTTTCCTCTCTATATATTTTTTTAAATTCATCAACAATTTCTTTTAAATGCTGTGGCCTTAGTTCTGTATCATTATCAAAATTATTTTTTTCCTTAAAATCATCCATTACATTTTCAAATAAGTATTTTGGTATTTCTAATACCACGTCGCTGAACATCTGAATAAATCTTCTATAACTATCATATGCAAATCTTTCATTTCCAGTGCTCTTACTAAGACCTATGACAGAATCATCATTCAACCCTAAATTTAATATTGTATCCATCATACCCGGCATTGAAATAGCTGCTCCAGATCTAACAGAGACCAATAGCGGACTATCTAAATCGCCAAATTTTTTGCCAGTTTGATCCTCAATATCTTTAATTCCTTCATAAATTTCCTTTACCATTTTTTCGGATAATTTTTCACCTATATTATAAAACTCCGTGCAAGCTTCTGTTGTAACTGTGAATCCAGGAGGTACCGGTAATCCTATGTTAGACATCTCGGATAGGTTAGCTCCCTTACCTCCCAGCAGTGATTTCTTTGATGCTTCACCTTCTTTAAATAAATAGACCCATTTTTTACTCATTTGTATCCTCCCTTAATCATTTTTTTTTGAGAAAATTTGTAATATTATACTGGCTGTCTCTTCTATAGCTCTATTTGAAACATTTATAACTGGGCATTTTAATCTGTTAAATATTTTGTCTGAATAATCTAATTCTTCTATTATTCTATTCAAATTAGCATAGTTTGAGTTGTTTTTAATACCCATATCTTTCAATCTTTCTCTTCTTATTGCATTTAAAGTTCTAGGATCATTAGTTAAACCTATTATTTTTTTATTATTAATTTCAAATAATTCTTTTGGTGGTTCAACTTCCGGTACCAAAGGAAGATTTGCTACCTTATAATTTTTATAAGCAAAGTACATGCTCAAAGGAGTTTTAGAAGTCCTAGATATTCCAAGAAGAACAATATCCGCTTTCTTAAATCCTCTTGGATCCTTACCATCATCATACTTAACAGCAAACTCTATCGATTCTACTTTTTCAAAATAATAGGATGTTAGCTGACGATTAAGCCCTGCCTCTCTTTTCGGTTCAATACCTGTGAGTTCAATCAGAGGACGGATTAAAGGCCCTAACAGATCTACTGCTTTGATATTATTTTCCTCTGCTCTTTTGTTAATATAATCTTTCATCTCTTTGATTACCAGTGTATATACAATCAAACAGTTTTTACCTTTACAATAATCTATTACTTCGTCTATTTGATCTTCATCTAGAACAAAAGAAAATTTTTTCATTCTTTCTATTGAACTATTAAATTGAATTTTTGCAGCTTGTGCCACTAACTCTGCTGTTTCTCCAATAGAGTCTGAAACAACTGCAATTTCTGTCTTTCTAAATTCTCCCATTATACCTCCTTTTTATGTGTTATACTATTTAGTGGTTATTTTAGATATAGTATAACATATATCTTTAGTGATTTTAATATTTTTTTTGATACTTTTATGATATATTTATATAGAAGTTAATTAAAAGGATGAAAAAAATGAATTATGAGTTTTTATTAAAATATATATCCCAAGAAAATTTAAATTTAATAATTAGTTTTATAGATAAATACGGAATAATCGCTGGTATATGCCTTCCAATTATCGAATCGTTTTTTCCTTTTATACCTTTAGTAATTTTTGTTACTATAAATATTTTAATATTCGGTTTTTTCAGAGGCTATCTATACTCATATTTAGGAAATATCATTGGTTCTTTACTTTTATTTTTACTAATTAGATTTATAAGAAAGAAGAAATTTTCTAAATCTGTAGAAAAAGATACTAAATTCTACAATATCCAAAGAAAATTAAAGGAAAACGATTTCAGTTTCCTTTTTATTCTCTTTTGTTTTCCTTTTACTCCATCTTTTTTAGTAACCGGCATCGCAGCTATATCAAACTTTAAATTTAATCATTTTCTTATATCTTTAGTCTTAGGAAAGCTAGTTATGATATTTTCTCTTTCTTATATAGGCTACAATATAGCATCCTTTTTTGAAACCCCCGGCAAATCAATTCTTTTAATTATAATTATTATTGCTGTTAATTTTATAGGCAAATATTTCCTTAGAAAGTATTCTGAAAAAAATTAGTATATTTTACTTTTCAAAACCAGTATAAATATTAAACCTACTAGCTCTTGCAAACCCTACTAATAATATACCCATATTTTTTCCTTTTAAAACAGCATCTTTCGTAACAGCTGCTTTAGAAAATATGCCTTCAATACTTTCTGGTAATAATTTGTCTAAAATTTCTGTAGTAATTCTTCCGGAAAACAAAATGAAAATCCCATCCATCATATGTTTATTTCTAACTATGTATCCTATTGTCTTATCCAAGGCATTTTGTCTACCTATATCATCAGCAAAATATATTATTTTATTATCTTTTAAAATTCCACAGCTATGAACTCCTCCTGTTTTTTTAAATAAGGAAGATTTATGTGTGAATTTATCCATAGCTTCAACTATTTCTTTAGATTTTATTTTATATTTATTCAAATGCTTTCGAGGGATCATTTTATTTTTATCCACTACACAATAACATTTCCCTTTATTCTTTCCTAGACTTTTTATTTCTATTTTATCTATATCCTCATACTTTGATATATATCCGCCTGTTAATAAAAATCCTATCACCATATCCTGTAGATTTTCATTTAAACATAACCTACTACAAACTGGTCTATTATTAACGTATATATCCAATTCGAATTCGACAACTACTTCATCATAAATTTCCCTGTGTTTTTCATTTTCATATCTTATTATCTTAGTTTTATTTTCAATCATATATTCATCTCGTTTTCTTTTAAAAAAATTTCTATATCCTCTTTAGTGTTAAAATTTATAAACATTTCCCAGTTAGGACTGTATGTTCTTGCTGTTTTTTCTTCAATAAACAAACATTTCAAACTTTTTACCAGTTTATGTACAGAATAACCACCATTTAAAATATAGTCTTTTACATCTTTAGTCATTTCTTTTGAATAGAATGCATTAAAAGGCTCAATCCAATCTCCTAAAAGAGTTATACCGGCTTTATATTTATAATTTATTAATTCCTTTTTTAAAAATTTTATATACTGTATGTTTACAGAAGGCATATCGCAGGCCAAAAAATATGTATACAAACTTGAGGAATTAACCAGTCCGGTATATATTCCTCCTATAGGCCCTTTATCTTTAACTATATCCATAAATGTTTTACAATTTAATCCATTGTAGTACTGCGGGTAGTTTGTAATCACAATAATATCTTCAAACTCTCTTTCCAGCAAAGAAATCTGCATTTCAACTAACCTTCTATTTTTTATATTTAGAAGTTCCTTATTTTTTCCCATTCTTTTGCTTTTTCCACCTGCTAAAATTACCGCAGTCCCAAATTTTTTCATAATATCAACTCTTTTATATGATTTATTTACCGCAGGAAAAATTTACTGCTTCTTCTTGTTTATAAAGTTTCCTTATATTAACAGTGCTTACTTTTAATTCAGGTATCTTTGCTATAGGGTCAAGTTTAGGATTTGTAATACAATTTGCCGGTCCATCTGCAAAATGGAAAGGTATAAATACTACCCCTTCCTTTATATTATCTGTTAGAAAAGCTCTAACTTTTATACTTCCTCTTCTTGAACTCACAACGATAATTTCACCATCTACTACATCTAACCCTCTGGCTGTAGCAGGATTGATTTCTACAAAAGACTCGGAATACAAATTATTCAGGCCTTCTATTCTACCTGTCATGGTTCTAGTATGATAATGATACAGTATTCTTCCTGTTGTCAAAATATATGGATAATCATCGCAAGGCACTTCATTGCTTTTTGCATATTCTGCTGGTATAAAAAGACCTTTACCTCTTGCCGGATTATCTTTATGAAGATATTTAGTCCCTGGGTGTTTATCATCGGTACAAGGCCACTGCAATCCTTCTTCTTCAATTCTATCATACTTTATACCTGCATACTGAGGCGTCAGTAATGATATTTCTTCTGCTATTTCTTGTGGCTTATTATAATCTTCCTTCATTCCTAATCTTTTAAGTATATCTCTTATTATAATCCAATCCGCCTTTGAGTCTCCTATTGGATTTATAGCTTTTCTTACTCTCTGTACTCTTCTTTCTGAATTTGTAAAAGTACCATCTTTTTCGGCAAAAGAAGCAGCAGGAAGTATAACATCAGCAAATTCTGCAGTTTCGTTTCTGAATATATCCTGAACGACAATAAAATCTATATTTTGGAGTGATTTCTTAACATGACTTAAATCCGGATCTGAAATCATAGGGTTTTCTCCCATAATATATAGAAATTTAAGCTTTTCTTCAAATCCCTTTTTAAACATTTCAGTAACAGTTAACCCGACTATGCTATCTAGTTTCTTATCCCAGGCTTTTTCAAATTTTTCTCTACTAATTTTATCATTTACTTTTTGATATCCTGGATATACGTTAGGCAAAGCTCCTAAATCACAAGCTCCTTGTACGTTATTTTGACCTCTAAGCGGGTTAATACCGGCAGATTCTTTCCCAATGTTTCCACAAAGCATTGCTAGATTAGCCAAACTCATAACTCCTTGAGTTCCCGTAGTATGCTGGGTTACTCCCATAGAGTAAAAAATACTAGCTTTTTCTCCTTTACCGTAGTATCTTGCAGCCTCTATAATATCCTCAGCTTCAACACCACAAATATCTCCAACTACTTCTGGAGTATACTTTTCCACCACCTCAACCAGCTTATAGTAGTCTTCAGTTTTTTCTTTAATATATTCTAAATCCTGCAGTCCTTCTTTTATAATTACGTTCATTAAACCATTAGCTAAAGCTACATTAGTTCCTGGAGTAATTGGTAAATAAATATCCGCCTTTTCTGCCAGTGGAATAGTTCTTGGATCTGCAACTATTAATTTTGCTCCCTTATTTTTTGCCTGTTTAATAAATGCTCCTAATACAGGATGGGTTTCTGTAGTATTTGATCCTGTTACAAAAATCACATCAGATTCTAATATTTCTTTATTGCTGTTTGTCATAGCACCGCTACCTAAAGTAGTTGCAAGTCCTGTAACCGTTGAAGCATGACAAAGTCTTGCACAATGGTCCACATTATTATTTCCAAAATAACCCCTTACCATCTTTTGAAAAAGATAATTTTCTTCATTGCTTACTCTTGCTGAGGATAATCCAGCTAATGCATCATTGCCATACTTTTCTTTAGTTTCCAAAATTTTACTAACTATTAAATCATATGCTTCTTCCCAAGAGGATTCAATAAATTCTCCATGTTTTTTTATCAAAGGTTTTTTAAGTCTATCTTTATGATTTATAAATCCATAAGCGAATTTTCCTTTTACACAGAGCAGCCCCTTGTTGCTTTCTCCGTAATAGGGTTCAACTTCTACTACTTCATTTCCTTTTACTACTAAATTTATTTGACAACCTACTCCACAGTATGGACATGTGGTTCTAACTTTTTTAGTTTCCCAAGTTCTGTATTTCAATGTTTTCTTTGGCTTTAGAGCATCTACAGGACACAAAGATACACAAGTTCCACAGGATGTGCAGGGACCTTCTTTCAATTTGTCGTGAAATCCAGTAGTAACAAACATCTCTTCCCCTCTATTTGCAAAGGTAAGAGCATCAATTACCTGTAGTTCAGAGCAAGCTCTAACACACAAACCACACAATATACATTTATTGTTATCTCTAATAAAAAATTCATTTGAATAATCTATATCCATAGATTTACGACTATTTTTATACTTTCCTTCTTTTATATCATATTTATAACAGTAATCTTGAAGTTTACAATCTCCGGCTTTTTCACAGGTAAGACAATCTAGAGGATGGTCTGAAATCATCATATCCAGCACCACTTTTCTATTATTTACAGCTTTCCTACTCTCTGTTTCTACCTTCATGCCTTCTTTTATAGTTGTAGCACACGCAGGTACCAATTTATCTACTCCTTCTATTTCTACCAAACATAATCTACAAGAAGCACCATTTTCTATTTTTAAATCCTCATGATAACACAAATTTGGTATTTCAATACCATTTTCTAAAGCTACTTTAAGCAGGGATTCTCCATTTTCCCCGTATATATCTTTTCCATTAACATTTATTTTAACCTTCGCCATAAATCATCCTCCACTTCCAAATTCAATCACTTTTATATTTTTATATATTTTACCATATATTCTATTATACTATAAGTTTTTTTATAAAGAAATAAGGGGCTAATTAATTAGCCCCTTGAATTATTTTGTAGCTATATTTAGAATAAGCCTGTTATTAAGCCATCATCCTGTACATCGATTAATTCAGATGAAGGAACTTTTGGAAGTCCAGGCATCTTCATTATATCTCCTGTGGATACTACTATAAATCCTGCACCAGCTGATACTGTAGCCTTACTTACAGTAATATTAAAGCCTTCCGGTCTTCCTATTGCTTTTGGATCATCTGATAATGAAGCCTGTGTTTTAGCCATACATATAGGCAACTTTTCAAATCCTAAGTCTGTAAGTCTTTTGATCTCTTTGTTTGCCTTTTTAGTATAATCAACACCATCTGCACCGTATATTTTTTTAGCTATTTTTTCTATTTTTTCTTTTATACTATCTTCGTCTTCGTATATAAATTTGAAGTTATCATTATCTTCTTCTGTTAATCTTATTACCTCTTCTGCTAGATCTACTCCACCTTCAGATCCTTTTTCCCATACTTCTGATAGCGCTACATTTACTCCTAGTTCTTTACATTTATCTTCTACTAGTTTTAGTTCTGCTTCTGTATCAAATGGAAATCTGTTTATTGCTACTACTGCGCCTAATCCAAATTCTTTTGTTATATTTTCTACGTGTTTTAGTAGATTTGGTATACCTTTTTCTAAGGCTACTAAGTCTTCTTGATTTAATTTGTCTTTAGCTGCTCCACCGTGGTGCTTTAGTGCTCTTACTGTTGCTACTATTACTACTGCATCCGGCTTGAATCCTGCCATTCTTGCTTTTATATCCAAGAATTTTTCAGCTCCTAAATCAGCCCCGAATCCTGCTTCTGTTACTACGTAGTCTGCAAAGTGCTTAGCCATTCTTGTTGCCATTAGTGAATTACATCCGTGAGCTATATTTGCGAATGGTCCACCATGAATAAATGCCGGTGTACCTTCTAATGTCTGTACTAAGTTTGGCTTAAGTGCATCTTTTAGTAATGCTGCCATGGCTCCTTGAGCATTTAGGTCTCTTGCTGTTACAGGGTTTTTATCTTTATCATAGGCTACGATTATCTTTGCCATTCTATCTTTTAAGTCTTTTATATCTTTTGATAAACAAAATGCAGCCATAACTTCACTTGCTACTGTAATATCAAAACCATCTTCTCTTGGAACTCCGTTTGCCTTTCCACCTAGTCCACAGGTTATATTTCTAAGCTGTCTGTCATTCATATCTACAACTCTTCTCCAAGTAATGTTTGTAACGTCTATATTTAATTCGTTACCCTGTTTGATGTGGTTGTCAAGCATAGCTGCCAATAGATTGTTTGCTGCTCCTATAGCGTGAATATCTCCTGTAAAGTGTAGGTTTATATCTTCCATAGGTACTACCTGAGCATATCCTCCTCCAGCTGCTCCACCTTTTATACCAAATACTGGGCCCAAAGAAGGCTCCCTTAGGGCTACTATTGTATTTTTCCCTAACTTTGTTAGTGCATCTGCCGTTCCTATTGTTGTTGTTGTTTTTCCTTCTCCCGCTGGAGTAGGAGTTATGGCTGTAACTAAAATTATTTTCCCATCTTTGCTCTTAGTTTTATTTAGTACGTTATAATCAATTTTCCCTTTGTACTTACCATACATTTCTACTTCGTCTTCTGTTAGATTAAGTTTTTTTGCAATTTCCCTTATGTCTTTCATTTCCGTTTCTTGTGCTATTTCGATATCACTTTTAAATCCCATTATTACCTCCATTGCTTTTTTATTGTTTTTATTTTATTATACTAACGTCTATAAAACGTCTATATAATTTCCATAAGAAATTTACTTTATTAGCTTATATCTCTTGTTCTCCATACTATTATAATTTATCATGTTTATAAGAAATTTAAAAGCATAAGGATACTAAAAGGAGACTAAAATGTACAAACAACTATTAAATCCAATAGAAACTATGGACGTGATATCTAATAAGTCTATTGATAAAACCAAACTAACTTTAACACAAAAGTTAATTCAAGGAATTCTTGCCGGAGCTTTCATAGCATTTGGAAGTCAAGGCTATATTACAAGTTCTTCACTAGGCTTGTCTAAGTTAATAGGAGCTGCAGTATTTCCAATAGGATTAATCCTTATAGTTATACTTGGAGCTGAATTATTTACTGGCAATAATCTAATGACAATCGGATTAATAAAGAAAAAAATAACTTTAAAAAATTATTCTAAAAGTCTTGCTATAGTATATTTTGGGAATTTAATTGGTTCATTATTAATAGCCCTTCTTATTAATCTATCATCATTAAATTCAGGTTTATTAGGTGAAACATCTTCAGCTATAGCACTAGCAAAGGTAAATCTAACCTTTACTGAATCACTAACAAGAGGAATATTGTGTAATATAATAGTAGTCCTAGCAGTTTGGATGGCATTTTCTGCCGATGGTCTAGTAGCAAAATCTTTAGCTTGTTGGATGCCGGTTACACTTTTTGTTTTTCTAGGATTTGAGCATTCAATAGCAAATATGTTTTTCATACCATTAGGAATATTTTCAGGAGCAGATATAAGTATATATCAAGCAATTTTTAATAATATACTTCCAGTTACCATTGGTAATTTTATCGGTGGAGGGATAATTATCCCTTATCTTTATTATTTTGTTTACTTAAAGAAATAAACTTGATAGTATTAATATAATAAATTATAAAGGATGATTAATTTGGAAATAAATATATATTTTTTAGGCTCACCAAAAGTATTTGTAGATAAAAAAAGAATATACTTTCCTTACAAAAAGGCAGAAGCTTTATTTTACTACCTATATTTTGCTAAATCATCCTCAAGGAATAATCTTACTGAAATGTTTTGGTCTGATTTTGACGAAAAATCAGCAAAGAAAAATTTAAGAGATGCTCTTTATAAAATAAAAAAAACCTTTGGCTTTGACATACTTATTTCTCCTAAAAGAACTACTTTAATGATTAATGATGATTATATAATAAAGTCCGATATTGATAATTTTAATGCCGATAATGCTTTAGAACTTTATAAAGGAAATTTCCTTGAGAATTTCGTAGCTAAAGAATGCTACTCTTTCGAAGAATGGATGAGAGAAAAAAGGGATTATTATAAAAATATATACATAGATGCTATAAAGAATAAGCTTTACGAAAATATGAATTATACTGGCATTAAAGACATTGAATACTATGCTAATATTATTTTGAAAGAAAATCCTTACGATGAAAAAAACTATAGAGATATAATGAAAATTTACTCGTTTAGAGGGGATTTTAACAAAGCTCTATCTCTTTACTACGAATTATCAGATTTACTTAAAAAAGAATTAGATGTAGAGCCTCAACCTTCAACTAAAAAAATATTTAATGAAATTATAGAACTCAGGAGTTTTGAATCTAAAGAAGAAAAAAAAGATAAAGCATTTATAGGCAGATACGAAGAAATGCATGAACTAAAAAAACATCTTGATGAATTCATCAATAACCAAATCAAAGCATTGTTTATTTACGGTGAAGCAGGAATAGGAAAAAGCTTTATTACAGAAAAATTTATATCATTGAGTCAAAAAAAGAAAATACCAGTTTTTAAAAGCCAATGCTTTGAAGCTGAGCAAAGCTACTATTTAAAACCTTGGGATGATATTTTTTCTCAAATATCAAATATAATTAAAGAAAAAAATATAAAAATCCCACCGCTTTGGGAAGATGTAATCACCTATATATTTCCCTCTTTTAACTTGTACAATAAGCCATTAAAAATTGATTCTATTGAAAAAATTGAATCTGTTAAGTATAAGGTAACTTTTGATGCTGTATTAAAAATACTAGAGAAAATATCATTAAATAACAAAATAATTATAATATTTGAAGATATTCAGTGGATTGACTCATTTAGTATTAATCTTATGACTACACTAATACCTAAACTAAAAAACATAATGTTCTACTGTACATATAGAAATTCTTATATAAGGGAAATCGAACCCAAAATACTAGCTACTGTAAAAAGTGATTTAGGCGTAAAATTAGAACTCCAAAGGCTTACAAGAACACAGACGGAAAAATTTATTAAAGAATACACTAATAATATTGACCTAAACAAAGCTATTTTCAATAAAATATACAAAGAAACTGAAGGAAATCCTTTATTTATAACTGAATCCATAAAACTATTACAAGAAAATTCAAGTATAAAACTATTTTCTCAAAAAATGGAAAATATAATAAAAAGTAGGCTGTATAATTTAACTGATCTTGAAAAGAAAATATTAGATATTGCTGCTATGTTTTTTGACCAGATAGATTTAAATTTTATCCTAACAACTTTAAAAAAAGAACAGTTTGAAATATTTGAAGCATTAGAATCTCTACAAGATAAACAGCTTATTGACGAATATACAGCAGAAGGAAATATATTTTATAAGTTTACCCATTCAAAATTTAGAGAATATATTTATGTTAATCAACCTCAAGTTAAAAAATACCTTCTTCACAGCAAAATAGCTGAATTTATTGAAGATAAACTATATGGGGATAATAGAGATAGACATTTATATCCTAAGATTATATACCACTATTCTAATTCAAATAATATAGAGAAAAATTTAGAATACACAATAAAAAATTTAGCCTTATACAGTAGTATTAAGTATGAAATGTATCCTTCTTATTACAATTATAAAGATATTCTTCAAGATAAAATTAATATAGAAGAAAGTTTCAAGTACGTAGAAGATTTATTAAATAAATGCCAAGAAAAATCTCTATATTATACAAATTACAAGATGAAACTACTTTATATAAAAGGTAGATATAATATAAGTAATGGAGATTATAAGGAAGGATTAAAAAACATTCATGAATTCATAGACTATGCAGAAAAGATTGATGATAAAATTAGTAGAATAAACGGCTATAAACAAATGATTTTTTATGGTATTCAAGTTAATAATACCATAATTATGAACAAATATATAAAGAGACTTGAAGAAGCAATTAACGAAAATGAAGATTTAAAAGAAAAAGGAAATTTATTTAGATTTAAAGGTCTTTATAATATTAAAACCAAAAAATATGATATAGGCGAAAAATACATAAATAAGTCAATAAAAATTTTCAAAAACTTAAATCAAATAGACAATAGCTATGTTTTAAATATTGCAGCTTGCTATAATTATCTTGGCAATATAAATAAATTCAAAAAACAATATCAAAAAGCATTAAACCACTATGAAGATGCTATAAAACTATGCGAATCAAATAATATAGTAAAAGGACTAGATGTTTTTTATACAGAAGCAGGCCAAGCGAGTTATGAACTGGATAAAATCGAAATGTCAGAATATTATGTGAAAAAAGCATTAAAATATTTTGAAAAATATGAAAATAAGTGGGGACGTGCTATTGCAGAAGGTTATTATGCGCTAATACTTTCCAAGAAAGGAGAAAAAAAGTCAGCTATTAATCATCTTGAAACAGGAACAAAGTACGCTGAGAAAATGAATAACCCTTACTCAATTAACTTAATTAAAAAAATCAAAAAGCTAATTTAGCTTTTTGATTTTTTTATATCTTTCTTATAATCTATATCTTTATTTTTATCATTTTTAAAATTAATTTTTACCACACTACTATTAAATTTATTTATTAAATCCCTTCCACCTTTATCCCCTTTAACATTAAGAAGATTATTTTTAAAAATATTTGAAAATAAAACTGGATTGCTATTTAATCCATTAAATACAGGTACTATTATACTGTTACTATTATCTTTGAAATTCATTAAAATTTCATTTATTATCTTTTCATCAATATAAGGCTGATCTCCTAATAAAAATAAATATCCTTTGGTTTTAATACTTGACTCCTTTATACCTAAGCTTAGAGAGTTAGACATTCCTAGCTGTGGATTATCGTTATAGACTTTGATTATTCTATTGTTTTGAATCAACTTGCCTATTTTGTAATTACTATAAACTAGTATTATTTCACCTAAATTAGACTTAGCAGCATTTTCACAAACTTGTTCTATTAGCGTTTTTTTATTTATATTAAATAAAAGTTTATCTTCTTCACCAAATCTTCTAGACAATCCCGATGCTAAAATAATTCCAGTAATCACACTATCTCCTCCACTAAAATAGTACCTTTTATAAAGTTACTATAATTCCTATCCATTTCAAGTTTAATTTTTTTAGCAGCTTTTATATTTTCAGGGTTTATTTTATTCAAAATTAAATAATTTTCATTTCCCCTATATTTAAAAAGTCCATTTTTATTTACAATTAAATCAATTAGGCAATCTGCATCTATTCTTTCATTTATCATTTTATCAGTGATATCAAGAAATTCTTTTAAAGCAAAAATATTTTCACTATTAATATATTTATTTAAAACATCCATCCCAATTACTCCCAACAATATATCAGTATTTTTAGGTACAAGGGGTTCAAAATTCCTAGGAGCTTTCAGTGGTCTCTTTTTAGCCCCATCTCCTTCAATAATTATATAGTCAAATATATTTTTATTTCTAATATAATCTATTTCTTCAATATTATATCCTTTGTATTTATTTCCCTGGACTACTTTTTTACCCGATGTTGTAACACTTCCTTTTGGGGGCTTATAACTATCAAATAATTCTTTTTTCCCTAATAACATTTCATCTGAATGTCTTTTATCAGGTATATAGATTTTTGTAGTTGTAGTTATTAAAACTTTCCTGTTTTGTAATTTAAGTTTTTTGCCCATATCAAACATTATACTTGTTTTTCCACCAGCACCAACTATTGTTATTATTTGACTTTTATTATAATCTATTCCTATCTTTTCTAGATCAATCATTAAAATATCTCCTAAAAAAAGTCGCATTATACGACTTTTTATTTGATAGCTTCTTCTACTTCTTTTAATATCCTACCTGACTTAATTAAATTATAAGCTTTATCCATATCTAAAGTCAAACATCTATCTTTATCTAAAAAAGAAATTTCTTCTCGTATTACTTTATATGCTGCTTTAGTTCCTTTACCTAGCTTTACATTTTCTCTTAAATCAATAGCTTGAGCTGCATGCATTGCTTCCATACCTATGATATGCCTAAGATTGTCAACTATTTTTATAACCTTATCAACTGCTAAAGGAGAATTATTTGCGTGGTCTTCTATATTTCCTGCTACTGCAAAATAATCCATTGATGAAGGGTTAGCAAGCATCCTATTTTCCGTGTCTAAAGATGTAAATGGCTTTTGTATTGTACCATATGCTATTACATTACCATCTTCCGGGGTTAAAAATCTATTCAACTTTGTAAAAGATGGATCCGAAAGTTTAATAGTTCTATGACAAGAAGTTTTTGATATATGGTTTAAGGCTATTCCCAGCATTTCTATAGCTAACACCCAAGTTGTAGGTTCAAAATTATTACTTACAGAAATTCTCTCTTCATCTGGAAGAATACAAGGATTATCATCTGTTGAATTAAGTTGAATATTTAATTTTTCTTTTACATATTCTAATGAATCAACAACAGCTCCATTAACTGCAAATCCACCTCTATAAGATAAAGAGTCTTGAAGTGCTCGGTCTTTACTAGGTTGATTTAAATAACTTCCTTCCAAATATTTTCTGCAATCTTCTGCACATCTTATTTGACCTTCATATTTTCTAACTTCATTTACACTTTTATCTAAAGATTGTACGTTTCCGTTAAGACCTTCCATTCCTAAACAGTAAACTATATTAGAAACCTTAATTATATCTTCAACTTCCTTAACTAAGAGTGCTGCTATACCTGCTGAATGAGCATTTGAAGAAACAATACCAAGGCCATCTTTTGGTCCTAATTTTGCCTTTTCTAAACCAACTTTTTCTAAAGCTTGAGAAGCTTCCATTCTTTCACCTTTATAGAAAACCTCTCCCTCTCCTATCATTGCTAAACCAATATGCGAAAGTGTAGCTATATCACCTTCTCCTACCGATCCCCTTCTTGGAACAACCGGAACAATATCTTCATTGAGAAATTTTTTATACATTTCAATTATTTCCAAGCCCATACCTGTTGAACCGCACAATGTTGTATTTAATCTAGTTACCATCATAGCTCTTACTTCTTCTATACTAGCTTCGGGGCCTACAGCAACACAATGAGCTTTTATTAGATTTTCATTATAATTTTGGAAAAATTCAGAAAAAACATATTTATCTTTATTCCAGCCTACCCCTCTATTTAATCCATATACAGGACGCCCTTCTTCTGCTAATTTGAATATTAGCTCTCTAGATTTTTTAGCTATTTTTAAAGCCTCTTTCGAAATTTCAACTTTTTCACCCAATGAAACATTAAGTACCTCTTTAAAACTTAAATTCTTACCGTCTAATACTATTTTATCAGTCATTATATCCTCCTTTATTATTTAGAAAAAAAATTGCAATCAAAATTGATTGCAATTTCTTATATTTTTATTCTTCATCTAAATCTGTAATCAATTCTTTTTCAATTGTATTTGTTTTAGGAAAATACATTATATCTAATGATTCTCTTTTAGCTAAGAATATCATAGTAGATATGGCCATAGCAACATAAACCAACAATGCCGGTAAACCTGCTGTCATTGGTAGGAGTTTTGTAGATTGAATCATGTCTATAGCTCCGTCCGTTGATGATGATGTTGCAATTATACTTAAAAATGCTACTGATGACATTACTATACCCCAGAATATTTTAATTCTACTTGGAGGCTCTACTGATGAGTTTTTAGGAATATCAATTGACATTGATGAAATAGTCGATGTCATTGAATCGCAAAGAGTAACAACTGATAAGAACAATGTTATCATAAAAGCTATACTCGTTAATGCTGCCAATGGATAATTACTTAAGAAAGAAAATACAGATGCTTCAAGACCTTGAGTTTGAATAACATTCCATATTGCTCCCCCTGAATCAAGTTCTAATTTAATTGCATTAGATCCAAAAACACCAAACCATAACATAGCAAATCCACCTGGAACAAGTAAATTCATAACAATAAATTCTTTTACTGTTCTTCCTTTTGCAATTTTACCTAAGAACAATCCTACCATTGGTGCATAAACAAGCATCCATATCCAATATATTACTGTCCACCACATAGGCCATTTATTACCTGAAATTGCTCCAAGAAAAGTCATTCTTGTAAAGAAAGAATTAGCTGCTTCTCCCATTGCCTCAACACTGAAGAACAATGAAAATTGAGTTGCACCAAATATAAAAATGAAAGCCAATAAACCTAAGAATACTTTAGCATTCATATCGGATAATTTTCTTATACCTTTTTGAAGTCCTGTATAACTTGATATGATAAATGTAGCAACTATTACAAGTAATACAATTCCTCTAACGAAGTTTGATGGTGCTATACCAAATACAGCATCAAAACCAGCACCAAATTGAAGTGTAGCTACAGCAAGTATCGCAGATACTGAAACTGCTATTGCATATAAACATATATTATCTACTATATTACCAATTGTTCCCATACTTTTCTTTCCAAATAAAGGATAAAGAACTGATGAAATTCTAAAAGGTAACTTCATATTATGAATAGCAAATCCAACAGCCACTCCAAATAAACAATAGTGAGCATAGGATGGTAAACCCCAGTGCAAATAAGTAACTGATAAAGCTGAAAGTGCAGCTTCTGCACTACCGGGTTCTAAGCCAAGTCCAGGAATCGGTTGATTTAAGTGGAATATTGGTTCTGCAACACCCCAAAATACTATTCCTGTTCCAATTCCTCCAGTAAGAGAAATTGCAAACCAGTTCCATCTTGAAAGTATCGGCTTAGCATCTTTACCTCCTAAAACGATATCTCCATGTTTGGAAAGGCCTAACCAAATTAGGAAAAATACACTAAAAATCGCCATAATAGCATATAACCATCCAAACCAATCATATTGGAAGTTTGATATAGCGTTCTCTACGTTGTAAAAAGTAACTGGATCTATTATACCCATAAGTATTATTCCAACAAATAATATTCCCATTGGTATAAAGATTACCTTTCTTATGATACTCATTGTGTCTTTTTTTGGTGATTTAATCGGTTGTTTTTCTTGAGCTGACATACGTTTTCCTCCTTTTATTAATTATATATCATTACAGTTATAATTATAACGAAATATCGTCAAAAAAAAGTCAAAATTAGCATTTATTAAAAAATTCATAACGACGATAAAAGGACAGGAGAAATTCTCCTATCCTTTCAGTAATGATATATAATTAACTTTACATCCCAAATAAGCTAGGTAAAAATAATGTAATATTTGGAATAAAGGTAACCAGCAATAATGCTACGATTAAAGCTAGTAGAAAAGTCCAAATAGCTTTTACTACAAAATTATCTTGAAAAATAAGAAAATACTTTATTATATTAACTTTTTAATTTTTACCACTTGCATCTTCTGGGCTTAATGGTTTTGCCTTAACATCTATTTTTTCATCTGTTAGCTTATATTCTTCTATTAATCCGGAGTATTTTTTTTGTAATTTTTGAAAAAATTTACTTTTTTTCTTATTTATCATAGGTATCTCCTTTTTAGTTAATTTATTTATCTGTGATAATTTAATTTTTTAACAACCAGAAACACTTATAAAGGATTCAATTCTTTTATCTGGTTTATTAAATACCTTTGATGCTGATTCATATTGAATTAAAATCCCTTTGGATATAATTATTATCCTATCTGCTAAAGTTTTAGCTTCGGTAAAATTATGGGTAACAAGTATGGTTGTTAGATTTAGATATTTATGTAATTTAGCGAGTTCTTCTCTTATTTCTTTTGCAGTTTTAGGATCCAGACTTGAAAGGGGTTCATCTAGCAATAGTATTTCTGGTTCTGTGACCAATGCCCTTGCTAAAGCTACCCTCTGTTTTTCTCCACCACTTAAATCTTTTGGATATCTATTTTTTAGGTGTTTTATTTTTAAAAGATTGAAAATTTCTTCAATTTTTTTGTTAATTATATTTTTTGAATATGATCTTGCTTTTAATCCAAATGCTATATTGTCGTATACTTTCATATGAGGAAAAAGATATACATCCTGCATTAGATATCCTATATTTCTTTCTTCTGTTGGTATTTTATCCATATTTCGATTATTATAAAATACTTCACCCGTATATTCTTTTAGTCCAGATATTACATTTAATAGGGTGCTTTTACCTGCTCCTGAAGAGCCTAGAATTACTATAAATTCATTGTTATTGATTTCTATATTTATATCTTCTAAACAGTAAGATGTTGAAATATTATTTAAATTTATTATTGACATTTTTACCTCCATTCTCCTATTATTTTGTTTTCTATCCATATGAATGCCCTATCGAATATAAAACACATAAAAGAAAGTACTCCCAAACATACCATTATTATGTCTACTCTTATTAAGGATTCTGCATTTATTAGTAATGATCCTATCCCGCTTGGTACTGCAAACATCTCAGCTGCTATTACAGTTCTCCATACCATTCCTGATTCTTGTCGCAGCCCTGAAAAAATATTTGGTAATGCCATTGGTATTATTACTTTTCTTAGAGTATATTTCTTTGATGCTCCCAATACTTTAGCTGATTTTACATATTCTTCTTTTACTTCCTTTATTCCTGTTAAAGTATTGTATGTTACAGGAAAAAAAGCACATATAAATATTAAAATAATTGGCAGTCTATTATTTATTCCTATCCACAATACTAGAAGAGGTAACCATCCTAATGTTGGTATCGGATATAGCATGCTTATGAGTGGTTGGAGACTTTTTTCAATTATTTTATTTGAGCCCATTGATATTCCAGTTAGGATTCCTAACAGGCTACCCAATACAAAGCCTGCAACTACTCTCCATAGACTGTCTAATAAATTAATTATTAAATCCCCACTTTTTAATAGGTTTAAAAATTCAATTACTACTTTTCCTGGTGTTGGAAACAAAGGAGTTTTTGCTATAAATCCTAATATTTGCCATATTATTAAAAATACTGCAATAGGTATAATGGATACTAAGTTATAGTTTTTTATTTTTATTTTCATATAATCATTTCCTTAGTTTTTAATCATTATTTCTTTTGCATTAAATTTCTCTTTTATATATCCAAAAGAGTACATTTGGTCTATAATTCTTTGTATTTCTAATTCGTCTATATCTGTTGTAACTCTTAGATTCTTCATTGATTCTTCTGCTATTAATGATGTTACTTCTATTTCAGCTCCAGGATTTTTTGTTTCTTTTTTAGCTATTGATTGATTGATATTTAATGATTCAGCTATTATTTCTCCCGTTTTTTCTGGGTTTTTCCCCATTGATTCTATGCTTAGTCTATTTATTTTTTTTATTTTTTCAATAATTTTAGGTTTTTCTTTTATCAAAGTATTTGTAGCGACTAATACGCTTCCCTGCATATCTTTCCATATATCATTGCTTTTTACTAACATTTCCATCCCTTTGAAATTTGATGCTAATGTTGCAAAATGCTCCGGAACGAAAACAGCATCTACCTGACCATTTTTTAGGGCCATTATCTGTTTTGTTGCATTCATTCTTACAGTGTTTTTTAGAATTTTATTTGAATCCAAATTTTCTTTTTCTACTAAAACCATCATCAGAAAATCTGTAGTAGTACCTTTTCTTCCATTTGATATAATAATATTGTCTTTTTCTAGATCCTTTAGCTCTTTTATTTTTTCTTTATTAACTACTAACCCATATCCATTTTTATGTGTTCCAGCTATGATTTTTATCGGTACTCCTGCATTTGCATATGCTGTAATAGCAGGCACAACACACATATATCCTATGTCAAATTCTCCCTTACTAAAAGCTGCTGCTAAATTTACACCACTTACATATATATTAGTATTTTCAATTTTTAGTCCTTCTTCTTCGAAATAATTATTTTCTTTAGCATAGTAGTATGATGCTGCATGATTTGTATATTCAACTGCTATTTTGAGTTCGTTATCTTTATACATATTGATTTTATTTTTTTTAGTACATCCAAATGAAAAGAATAATACTGTTATACACATAACTAAAATTATTTTTTTCAAGTTATCCTCCCAGATTTGATTATTAATTAAATTTATGTAATTTTTATTCACTTACCAAATCCACAGTTTGGAAAAGTACAAGTCTTGCAATTTCTGCATAATCCACTATGCCCTAATTTAATGATGTATTCTTTAGTAATTTTTTCTCCTACTAAAACTTTTGGTAAAACTAAGTCAAAAGAAGTTCTTTTAGAATACATTACACATCCTGGAAGTCCTATTATTGGAACATTATCTAAGTAAGCTACTAATAACATTGCTCCAGGCAAAGATGGTGCTCCGTAAGTTATTAACTCTCCACCTAATTTTTTTATAGCTGAAGGTGTTAAATCGTCAGGATCTACGGACATTCCTCCTGTACAAAGGATAAGATCACAACCTAAATCTAGAAATTTTTTTATTTCTTTTTTTATAACTTCTTCATCATCGTATACTATTTTTTGTTCTACTTTAAAATCTCCATATTCTTTTAATTTTTTTCTCAGTATCGGTCCAAATGCATCTTGTATTCTTTCGTTGTAAATCTCAGTTCCTGTAGTTACTATTCCAATCCTGAAGTTTTTATATGATTTTATTTTTAATAAGTTTTTTTCTCTTGCTAATTCTTCAAGTTCTTGGATTTGTTTTTCATCTATAACTAGTGGAATAACTCTTGTAGATGCGATAAGGTCTCCTTTTTTCACAGGAATGTTATCATTTATTGTAGAGAAAATTATTTCTCCTATACTGTTTATTTTTTCTAAAAGTCTTACATTTATTTTTAAAAGTCCATCTTTTTTAGCTGTAAAATTTATCTTTCCTTCTCTAACTTCTGTGTATGTAAAGTCCTCATCATTTGCTACTGCCTTCAATATCCTGTGGGCTGCTTCATTTTCATGAAGCATACCTTTCTTTTTTTCATATACATATATATTTTCTTTGCCAAGGGATTTTAACGCTTCAATGTCTTCTTTTTTTATGATATGTCCTTTTCTAAAGGGAGTATCTTTTACCACTCCAGGTATAATTCTAGTAATATCGTGGGGTAATACATGACCTACGGCTTCTTCTACTTTTATTGTTTTCATTGTTTTACCTTCTTTAAATTCATCAGCTGCAAATGTAGTATTGCTTCTAATACTCCTCCGCCTATTGCTCTAGATTTATCAGATATTCCGTAGCAAAAATCAACTCTTTCTCTAGGTTCTATATCTCCTATTTTTACATTTTTATCTATAAAAATCCCATTCATTATCATTCCTCTAACTATTCCAGTAATAGGTGCCTTAACTTTATTGTTTCCTATTTCAAGCAGTACATCTCCTTTAACTACCTTTTCACCAATATCTTTAACTACTTTTGTAACTCCCGATACCGGAGAGTAAAAAGCTCTTTCTTCTGAATATCCTTTAACCATTCCAGGTATCCCAGTATTTTTTGATGCTTTGCCCTCATATATAACTTTCGACAAATTGTTATTAACCGTGTATGTCTCTATTACTGCATGTACATCTCTATTAGCTTCAAAGCCAGGACCTAAGCCAATTACAATATTGGCCATATTTTTCTTAGTACCTAAATTTTTCTTAGCTAAAATACAATCGATAACTATATCTGGTTTTATTTTTTTAATAGAAAGTCCTTCTTCATCTATTAATACAGGGATTTTATTGTAATTATGAGCTCTATTTACATCTTCTGAATTTTTACAAAACACTCCTTCGACTCCCTCAATTACAATAGAACCATCATATATAGCTTGACAGAAAGATACATTCTTTCTGACAGCCAAAGGATTTTCTATATCTAATACAAATATCTTATATCCGGATTGAAACAACCTGTAAATTACACCAGAAGCTAAATCTCCACCACCTCTAACTACAACTGTTTCTCTATAATTCATATCTTTCCTCCATTAAATTTTTTAAACTTTTACCTGTTGCTTTGTTTCTAATTTTCATTATCTCAGATATTATACTTATTCCTATTTCTTCAGGAGTTTGTGCTCCTAAGTCCAATCCTATAGGAGCATTAATTGAACTTATTTTTTCTTCAAATCCTTCTTTTTTTAACCTTTCAAAAGTCTCTTTTGTTTTTTTCTTACTTCCTATCATTCCTATATATCCTGCATTTGATTCCAATACATTTTTTATGCATTCGTAATCTTTTTCATGACCTCTAGTTGCTACCACAACACTATATTGATTATTTATACTTAATTCTTTTATTCCCTGATAGAAATCTTTGTTAATTATTTTATATGCATTTGGAAATCTGTCTGAACTAGCCATTTCTTTTAAATTATCAATTATAATATATTTATAGTTCAAAATATCAATATATTTAGAAATAGAATAATTAATATGTCCTCCTCCTAAAAGAAGTATCATAGGTTCTGAATTAATTACATCTATATAGACTTTTGCCTTTCCTCCACATATCATATTTAAGCTGTCTCTCTCTTTGTTATCTAAATTGTAATCTAATATTTTTGATTCTCCTTTTAAAACACATATTCCAGCTTCTTTAATTACAGTATGCTCAAATGAACCTCCTCCTATAGTTCCATAGGTTTCACCATTTTTTGTTACTATCATTTTAGCACTATCATTTCTTGGAGTGGATCCATTTGTTTCTATAAGAGTAACCAAAACAAAAGATTCATTTTTTTCTTCAAGTTCGTATGCTTTTTTAAATATATTCATATTTTCCTCCCTTTATAAAAAAACCTTCCCAGTAGGAAGGTTTTTTGCACATCAAAAAATAATTATTTATTTCTAAACTTCCTAACCTGTCTTTTATAATAATGTACGCAGCAGTACCTCTTAGTTCATTGTCCATTTCTCAGCTCCTAGGATTATGGATTACCCCTATTCACAGCCCTGAAATATTCTCCCTTAAGAGGAAGGGTTTCCCCTGCGCTTATTCAATTTTATTTGTTTAATACAGCCTTTATGATTCTTTCCGGTGTAGCTGGATGGTCACATAAATTAGTATTTAAAGCATTGTTTACAGCATTTATAACTGCTGGTCCTGGAGTTACTGCAGTGATTTCTCCAACACTTTTAGCACCAAATGGTCCTCCAGGTTCCCCATCCTCTATAAGTAAAGATTTCACTTGAGGCATAGAAGGAGAATTAATAATATGATATTTAGAAAAGTTATCAGTTTTAACTGTTCCATCTTTTCTGTACTCAATTTCTTCGGTTAAGGCCATTCCAATACTCATCTGAGCACCACCTTCTATTTGTCCCTCTACTAAAGTTTTATTAATTGCCTGGCCCAAATCATGTACAGCTAAAATATCTTCAATTTCTACAAGACCACTATAATTGTCTACTTTTACTTCAGCAAAAGACACAGCATACACAGCTGGATTTCCTGGTGATTTATACTTAGTATTTACTTCTAAATCATGTTCAAATTTACTTTCTACTAAAACTGCCAAATCTCCATAGGTAATTTTATCATTACCTTTATTCCATATATATCCATCTTCATATAATATATCTTCAATTTCACAATGAAATAATTTCATATAATTTTTTAGCATTTTTTCAATTAATTCTTCAGAAGCCTTTTTTACAGCTCCGCCGCATACAAAAGTTACCCTACTCGCTTGAGTACCTGCTGAATCATATGGAGAAACAAATGTATCTGCTTGGGGTACATCTATGTTTTTAGTAGAAATATTAAATACTTCTGCTGCTATTTGCTGCATTGTAAGCACAGTACCACATCCTAAATCGTGAATTCCTATTTTTATCCAAATTCTATTATTAGGAAGTATTGATATATTTACATTTGTAAAATCCGGAAAAGCACCGTGGTATCCATTTCCATGGGTTCCTGCTGCTACTCCAATTCCATAAGAGTATCTATCAGTATCTTTTGTCTTTATAGATTTTCTTCTATCATTCCAATTAAAAGCTTCCGAACCTTTTATTAGGCAATCTTTAATTCTTGCATTTCCTAATTCAGGAGCACCTATAGGATCTTTAGCTCCTGGTTCAACAACATTTATTAATCTAAATTGTAATGGATCCATATTGATTTTTTTAGCACAATTATCTATATTTATCTCAGATACTGCATGTATTTGAGGAGATCCGTAACCTCTGCAAGCTCCACCTGGAAGTGTGTTAGTATAATATGATTTACCATTAAATATTTGATTTTCAATATCATAAAGTCTAAAAGCTTTTTTGCCCATAGCCATAGTCACCGCCGCTGCATTTGTAAAATGTCCACCTCCATCTACATCTGCATCAATTCTTCTAGCTATTATATTTCCATCTTTATTAAAACCAGTTTTAATTTTAATCTTGGTTGAATTTCTACTTCTGCTGCCCATTATAGTTTCACTTCTATTCATTGCAATTTTAACAGGTCTACCAGTTTTTAAAGAAGCAAAAGCACACACCGGCTCTAATATTGGCAAACCCTTTCCACCAAAAGAACCACCCATAGTAATCTTTTTTACTCTAATTTTATTATAGGGATAATCAATAGCTTTAGCTATAATATGTCTAACCTGAAATACCACCTGACAGGGAGCATAGACTATAATATTATTAAATTCATCCAATTCAGCTAAGCAGGCATGGTTTTCTATTGCTGAATGATGAATTTTGGGAGTTGTTCCCTCGTCTTCTACTATATAATCGCAGTCATTAAATGCATTTTCTGTGTCACCACAAAATAGGGTTTTTGTAAATGCTAAATTCGTATCTCCGTTTATTATACTCTTATCTTTTTTTGCTTCTTCTATACCGATAACAGGCTCTAATTCTTCATAAGTCACATCGAGCGCTTTTATCCCTTTGTTTACGGCTTCTTTTGTTTCTCCTAAAACTAATGCTATTCTATCTCCAACAAATCTAGCTTTCTTTTGTAGTATGTTTTCATCTTCCACTACCTCAGCTCCAGGAAACCATTGATGAGAACAATATTTATTTTTTGGTACATCTTCGTAAGTAAACACATGTGTGACACCTTCAACCTTTAATGCACTTTCCTTATCAATAGTTACAAACGCATGTGGCTTATCACTCATGTATATTTTCCCATATAACATATTATTTTTTTCAATATCTTCTAAGTATTGAGCTTTTCCTCTAGCTTTATCTAAAGAATCGTCTCTTTCTATTCTTTTTCCTATGTATTTGAAGTTATTATTCATTTAGACTCCTCCTATTTTCAATATCTTTAAATATATCATCAAGGATTCCTTTTACAGCAACCTTCTTATAATCTTTAGATTTTCTATTAGGAATAGACTCTAATACCTGCTTACTTCCTACTTCCAATATTTTTTCTTTTAATTCTTTATTCAAAACATTATTTTTTAATTCTTCCTCTATAATTATTGATCTAACGGCCTTTACGCCTATTGATCCTATGTAAACTTTACTATCTACAACTTTATCCTCTTCTAATGATAATTTAATGCATGCATTAATTTTTGATATAGTTACCGCTTTTCTTGCTCCTATTTTTGCAAAAGAAGAAAATTCATTATTTTTTTGTCCTTTTAAAATAATCTTTATTATAACATCATCATATTCTAATGAAGTTTTATCTATATTCTGTATTATATCATTCACAAGCTCTTTTCTAATTTCACCTTTTGAATTCATTATTTCAACTTCAGCATCAAAGGCAAACAAAACTGCAACAGTATCAGCACATTGAGCAGCATTAGCTATATTACCTCCAATAGTAGCAAGATTTCTAATTTGAGTAGATCCTATGCTTGCTGCCGCCTTTGATAAAGCTGGGCTATATTTATTTATTATTTCATTGTTTTCTAAATCTACCATTCTTACACAGCTTCCAATTTCTATAAAATCATTATTTAATTTTATTTTTTTAAGTTCTTTAATCTTTGTAATATCAATTAATGAAAAATCGTAAATTCTATTCTTGTTTAACCCAACAGCTATATCTGTTCCTCCAGCAACAATATAAGTATTGTGAGTTTTTTCAGATAAGGCTTGCTGAAGCTCTTTTAAAGTTTTAGGTGTATAGAAATTATTTTTATTCATATTCAACACCATCCCTTACATCTTCAATAGCTTTAACGATTTTATTATATCCAGTACACCTACATAAATTTCCTTCTATAGCCTTTATTATTTCTTCTTTAGTAGGTTCTGGATTTTTATATAAAAGTGCTTTTGCTGACATAATCATTCCTGGTGTACAAAATCCGCACTGTATTGCTCCGTTTCTTGAAAATGATTTCATTATAGACTCAAGCTCTCCTGTTTTTTCCAAACCTTCAACTGTAGTAACTTCACATCCATCTACCTGACCAGCAAAAATAGTACAAGAAGTTACAGCTTTTTTATCTAATAATACAGTACAAGCTCCACACTCTCCTTCACTGCAGCCTTCTTTCACACTTTTCAGTTTCATATCGTCTCTTAGAAAATCAATTAACCTTTTATTTGGATTTATATTCTTTTCAACTTTTTCTCCATTTATAACTACTTTAATCTCCATTTATAACCACCCCATTTGATTTATACATTTATTATAAATGATGTCAGTCAAAAAAAAGTCAAAAGAAGTTTTTCAAAAAAACTTCTTTTGACTTTTTTTATTTTAATACAGTTTTTACTAATTCATCTTCCAAATATTTATTAATTAATTTCTTCTCATAAGTCATTGCAGGATTTTCAAAACATTTTAACTCACCATTACAGCAGCTATTCATGTTATCTTCTATTAATTTAATAAATTTATAGTTTTCTTTATAACCCTTTGTTTTTATAATAATTTCTGCTTTTATTCTACATAAGATTCCCTTTTCGTATATATTTTTGCTCTTATTTATGAATAAAAAGGATTTTTTCAATAATTCGTAACTTTTTTCAAACTCCTTATTATTTGCATATATTAATGCTAAATATCCATAACTTATATACCTTCCCCAGAGGAAAACTATTTTCTTGTAATAATCAATTGATTCATTTAATATTTTTTTAGATTCCTGATATAATCCTTTTTCATATAATATTCTTCCTTTACTTGCTAATGTGAAAGCCATACCAGATAATAGTCTTTTTTCATCACATATACTATAGCATCTATCATAATAGTTTAGTGCACTATTAAAATCCTCCTGTAATCTCTTATTTTCTCCCAAGTAAAGATATGCAGCTGCTTTATTCAATATATATTTGCTTTTATATTCAGGTAAATCAAAGATATTGATTGATTCAAATAAAAGTTTTTCTCCTAAATTATAATTTCCTATTAATACATTCATATATCCTTTCAATCTTTTTATCTTACCCGATTGACCTTCATCATCAACTTTTTTTTCTGCATACTCAATAGATTTTCTCATTAAATCTAAATCAAATGTATTTATTGACAAATGAATGAATTTAAAACAACCTTTTATAATATACTCATTGTTATTAATCTCTTCTGATATCTTTATCATTTTTTTGATTAAATTCATACCTTTATCTTCATTACCTATATCAATTTCCATCCTACCTATTATATAAAGGTGCATTATTTCAAGTTCTTTGAATTCTTTTGAATTTTCTTTTTCTTTTAATTCATCGTACAAATTGTTTATATTATTTATGGTTTGCTCAACTTCCTTATCATCAAGATATAAAGTCCGACCATTATTTATATTGTAATCTTCCATTTCAGGAAACATTTCATGGTTAATCATCACAAGGCCTATAAATCTCTTTAATTTATATTTAAATAATTTTAACTTGTTACCTGATTTATTATTATGATGAATTAAATAAGGATAAACAGATCTATCATTTTGACTGTTGTTTAAATTTTTCTCCCAATATTCGCTAAATTTAATATGAAGAAGCCTTCTCTTTGAGGCACTCATTTGATTGTATAAGTATGTTTTTATTTTATTGTGAGAAAAATTAATTATTAATCCATCATTGCTATCATAATCTTCAATAAGAATTTTTCTTTTCATTAAATCATCTAAATAATCTATTATTTCTATTCTAGATTTACCTAATAACTCCTCGATTAAATCTAGTTTTATACTCTCAAGGAAAATTGAACATAACTCTAATATTTTCCTTGATTCAGATGGTAAATTCAAAACCCTACTTTTTATTACATCACCAGCTTTTGATTTTAATATATCGAAATTCTTATTCTGCTGTATATTATTTATATACTCAATTATAAAAAGAGGATTACCTTCACTCCCTTTCCATATTACTTCACGTATTTCATTATTAATATCAATAAAATGTTCAACTAATTTTCCTGTTTCTTCTTTATTGAACCTATTTAACTCTATTTCTTCTAATTTATTTCTGTAATTTAAGTAGTAAATAAATTTTTCTATTTCATCTCTAATAACATTTCTACTTGTAAAAAATGTTATCATATTAATTTTTTCTTTACTCAATAGCCCTCTTATTAGCTGTAAACTAACTGTATCTATCCAATGTAAATCTTCAATTATAAAAAATAATTTAGAATTATTACTAACAATATTAAAAAGGTCTATCAAAGCTTTTTCAACTATTCTAAAATTTCGTTCTTCTCCTAAATAACCTTCTGATTCAACCTGTAGATTTATAGTAGGAAATAGAGACTGTAGTATACTTAATGTATAATCTGGAACCTTAATTTTATCTTTTCTAATTATTTCCGCCAGTTCTTCTAAAGGTTTTTTCCAGCATTCATAATAATAATCTTCTTCTAATTGATAACATTTCATATTTATAATATTAATATTACTATTAATTATAGACTCTTTAAATGAATTTATTAAATTAGTTTTTCCAATACCAGGCTCTCCTGACAACAAACAATTTTTAAAAGGTTCTTCATCTATAAAAGAACTATAGTTATAATTCAATACTCTGAACTCCTCATCTCTACCAAAAGAAAAGGATTTTTCTTTTCTTTTCTTAAAAGTTTCAATTTTTCTTTTTACCATAATCCTTTCAACTACTTCTATTAATTCTTTTGATGGAGTAATTCCTAATTCATCTTTCAATAAATTTTCTAGAGTATTAAAGGTTTCAAAACTTTTTTGATATTGTCCTTTTTCCTTATATAGGTTTATTAGTTTTAAGTAACTATTTTCATCAAATTCATCCAGTCTAATAACCCTTCTTATAGTATCAATCTTTGTATCAATGTCGAATATATTTTTTTCGCAGCATTCTATTAAATATTCTTTTAAAATTTCATTTATTTTTTTCCTTTTCAGCTGGAGCCATTCTTGAAATTCAAATAAATCACTAATATGAAATCCTTCAAGGAATTCATACGATTTTTTATTTATTATATCGTTTATATTTGTTCTATCTTCATAATTTTTATTTATAATAATATCAATGTCTAATTCATATATCTTTTTAAAGTTTATTTCTATTATAGCTCTTTTGGGAGATACTATAACATCATCTCCTAATAATTTTCTTAAAGTATATATTGCATTTCTTAAATTTTTTTTAGCTATTTTAGTTGAATTATCGGGCCAAAACAAAGTGCATAACTTATCTCTTTCAATCTTTTTTTCCACTAAAAGCACGTAAAGTATTCCCTCTGCCTTTCTAAAAGGGAATACTATTTTTTTATCTTTCATATAAACTTGTGGATATCCAATTAACTTAATTTTCAAATCCATATTATCAACCTATTCAAATTTATCTTTTCATTTTTATTTTTCCACCATTTACTTCTATCAAATCATCTATTATCAGCTGGTCTAAATTAATATCAGGGACACCTATTGATCTATCTAAGTAGCTACCATGACAATCCGAACCACCTGAAATCATTATATCATTTTTCATACAGTAGTTTGTGTAGTATTTTGTCTGAAAGTCTCCCATTGCATAAGGAGTATAACACTCAATACCATCTACCCCCACATCTCTCCAATAATCAAGCTCTTCTTCAGGCATACAGCTATCTCTATAATAATAGGAAGGGTGAGCTACAAATATTTTACCTTCTGATCTTCTTACAATATTCACTACTTCTTCTGGACTCTTAAAAATTAGTTTTAATTTCGAATCCTTTAGTTTATGAAAATATTCTCCAATATCTTTAAAAATATTTTTATCTATAAAATAATTTAAAGCTTTCCATCCTCCTCTACTAGGATCCTCTTCATAATTATTAAAATAGTCATCTAGAGATACTCCTCCAAATTCCTTAGACATTAAATCTATAAACTTATAATTGTAATCCAGTCTTGACTCATTGTTAAATTTCAATAAATTTAAAAGCTCTTGTGTTCTTTTATAATTGTATACAGTCAGATGGTATTCTCTACCATTGTATGTGCTGGCAATCTCCACTCCAGGAATAAAGAAACAATCATCCTTAAGTTTTTTGTTCTTCATTTTTTCCGAATAATCGATAGTATCATGATCTGTTATAGAAAAGATATTTATCTTTTTTTTATGTATTTCATTTAAAACTTCATCAATGCTCCAAGTGCCATCAGAGGCCATTGTATGCATATGCAAATCTACTTTAATACTCAATCTTTTACCTCACTACTTCAAATTTTCAGGATTTAATCCTTTAAGCTCATCTACTACAAACATACCATCCTTACGTATAAGCACATCATCAAACCAAATTTCTCCTCCGCCAAATTCAGGAGTCTGTATTAAAACTATATCCCAATGAACCTTTGAATCATTTCCGTTAGATGCATCATCGTAGGATTTCCCTGGAGTAAAGTGTATGCTTCCCATTATTTTCTCATCGAATAGTATATTTTCCATAGGCTTTGTAATATATGGATTTACACCTATTGCAAATTCACCTATAAATCTGGCTCCTTCATCAGTGTCTAAAAGTTCATTTATTTTCTCGTTATTGTTTGCTTCAGCTTTTATTATTCTACCATTTTCAAACTCCAAGCGAATATCTTTATATGTAAAACCTTGATAATTTGAAGGTGTATTGTAAGATATATATCCCTTAACTGAATCTTTTACAGGTGCAGTGTAAACCTCACCATCTGGTATGTTAGCTTCCCCTGCACAAGGTATCACATTTATATCTTTAATTGAAAAAGTTAAATCAGTTCCCGGTCCTTTTATATTAACCTTATCAGTTTCTTCCATTAATTTAACAAGATTTTCCATTTCCTCTGCCATTTTTGAATAATCCAAGTTGCAAACATTATAAAAATACTCTTCAAATTTTTCTAAACTCATATCTGACTTTTGAGCCATTGCATTTGTAGGATATCTGAGCACCACCCATTTAGTGTTATTAACCCTTTCATCCAATCCAGCTTTACCAGAATCCATCATTTCTGTGATCTTTTTTACTGGTATATCACTCATTTCAGAAAAGTTATCCGTTGCAGTAAGAGAAATATAAACATCCATTTCTTTCATAAGCTGAAGATCTACTTTGCTCTGTATATCTTGTTTCTCTTTATTGCATTGCATAATTATCTCTCTTGATATACTTTGATCTTTTATTTCAACAAAAGGGTATCCTCCTGCTGAATATACTTCCTTTATAAGTTCAAGCGCCAAAGGTTTACCACTTAATCCTCCAACTCTTATAAACACATTTTCTCCTTCTTGTACCTTCGTTGAATACTTCACTAAATTTTTTGCTAATTTTTTATTTCTTTCATCCATTATTTACGCTCCTTATTAAAAATTGACTTACCTGTACATTATATCATTATTAACTTTATTGTAAAACATTCCTTTTACTTTTTCATAATCCTTCGTCATACCCATAATCCACATTAGTTTGGTTATAGCTGATTCTACAGTCATATCGTAAGCTTGAAGGATTTGATGTTTTTTTATAGTTTTCAATCCAACTTCATAAGTTCTTAAGTCGCTTCCTTCTTCAGCTACTTGAGTTGAAATAACAACTATTTTACCCTTTGAAGTTAAAACTCCTAGTTTTTCTAAGAAATTTCTTCTATCCTCAAAAGGAAGTCCTCCCGCACCATAACTTTCAATAACAACTCCCTCATATTTTTTACCTATATAATCTATTACATCAGGATCCATTCCCGGAGCAAGTTTTAATAAAAAAACATTTGGATATAATCTTCTATAAAAAGTAGGGTTACCCTTACTTTTTTTATTGTGAATATAATGTGCTATCCTGTCATCATCAATAAATGCCGCATAAGGAAAATTTATACTTTCAAAAGCATTGAAACTTTTTGTTCTTGTTTTTCTTGCTCTAGTACCTACTATGCCTTTCCCATCAAATACAATATATACCCCTTTAACATCATCTTCTAAAGCAAATCTAATAGCGTCTTTCAAATTCTTTTTAGCATCTGTTGTATCAAGATTTATTGGCTTTTGAGAACCTGTTAGTATAATAGGTTTATCAATATTTTGAATCAAATATGATAAAGCTGCTGATGTATATGCCAATGTATCGGTACCGTGGGTAATCACAAATCCATGATACAAATCATATTTTTCTTTAATAAAATCAACTATTTCCAACCAATGTTCCGGTTGAATATTAGTACTATCTATATTCAACAGTTGATATGTATCAATTTCACAAAGTTCATCTATATTCTTTAAATAATTTAGCATTTCATAAGGTTTTATCGTAGGAGTAAGACCATTTTCTGATATAGTACTTGCTATAGTCCCTCCTGTTGAAATCAATAATATTTTTTTCATCTATTCCCCTCCAATATTTTTTCTAAATCCTTAGGCAAGGGAGCTTTTACAGAGACTATTTTTTTACTTCTCGTACTTTCAAAAATCATTTCTAAACAATGCAAAGCCTGCCTATCAATTAATTTACTAGTTTCACCATAAAGTTCATCTCCTAGTAAAGGATGATTTAGATAAGCCATATGAACTCTAATCTGATGAGTTCTTCCTGTCTCCAGTTCAACTTCTACCAAAGATAAATTGTTTTTTAATTCTTCTACTACTTTATATTTAGTTTTGCAAAAGTCTCCTGAATCCATTACATTTCTTTTAATATTTTCCCCAGAAGCCAATCCTATAGACTTACTAATTTCTCCTGCTTCTTTTTCAAAATATCCTTCCACTATTGCAAGGTATTTTTTAGTGACTTTATTTTTCTTCATTTCTCTCATCAATCTACTTTGACCGTAGGAGTTTTTAGCAAGTAAAACCACTCCCGACGTATTCATATCTAATCGATTGACAAACCTAATCTTTCTCTTAATATCCTTGCTTTTAAAGTAAGTCACTACTCCGTTAGCTAGGGTATCTTTTCTCTCTTCCTTAGAGGGATGAACAAGAATATATGCAGGTTTATTTAAAGCTAAAATATCCTCATCTTCATATAATATATCAAGGTCAATGTTATTTCCTTTATATATGTTTTCTTCATCTTCGAAATCTACTCTTAGAATATCATCTATATAAGTGTTCTTATCTAACTTGGCTTTTTTATCATTAAGATAAATATTCCCACTATCTTCTAATTTTCTCATAAGTCTATTTGAAAAATAAAGTTTTTCAGATAATACTTTTTTTATTTTATCTCCATGTTTGTCTATATAAAACTCAAAACTATCATTATTCATATCTACCTCATTGATATTTTTATTGTTATCTTATATTATATAATAAAAGATACATTCTTATTATATATTTAATACTGAATTCTTACAAATAAAGAGAGGTAATATATGTCCAGTAAAACTATTAACATAATAAAAAATTCTAAAAAATATTCATTAGAAATAGCAGAACATTTAAAAAAAGAATTAGGAAACTACGGATACAAAGCTAGCTACGAATTTGACCCAGAAGCTGAATTATGCGTTTCAGTAGGTGGTGATGGCTCCTTTTTGAAAAGCGTAAGGGACAATAATTTTCCAAAAATGCCTTTTATAGGCGTAAATACAGGAACATTAGGATTTTATCCAGAACTTTCCCCTAAAGATATAGATTTTTTTGTTAAAGAATACAATCGAGGAAATTATTCCTTAAATAAATTAAATCTACTAAAAGGAGAAATTTATTCAGAAAACTGCACTAATGAAATATATGCTATTAACGATATCTCTCTAAAAAACGAAATTTGTAAAGCAATACATCTAGATGTATTTATAGACGGTAACCACCTTCAAACCATAAGTGGAGACGGTGTTATTATTTCTACACCTATGGGTTCTTCTGCATACAATTATTCTGCAGGTGGCTCTTTAGTATATCCATCATTAAATACAATGCAAATAACACCTATATCGCCTTTAATCTCCAACGCATATAGGTGTTTAAGTTCCGGAGTTATTGTCCCTCCAAAAACCAAAATTATAATTAAACCTGAGCTAGATTATATGGATTCTGCAGTTTTGTGTGTTGATGGTGAAAGTTGCATTATGAACAAATTAGAAAAATGCAACTTTTTCATAAGCGACAAAACAATCACCATCCTATCACTTGGTACTTTTAACTACTGGAAGGTTATTAAAGAAAAATTCCTTTAATTTTATATTATTGCTTCTGCTTTTTCATATTCATCAAATTTTCTTCTTTCCAAAAATTCTTTAGCAGATTGTGGAAATAATGTGTAGGATAGTACATCTTCCATTGTATTCCATAAATCTCCTAATTCTTTCTTAGCCTTTGGTAGTTCATCTTCTAGAAGTTCTGCCGGCCTTACATCTATAGTTTTTTCATCACCTATAATTTTATTTTTTATTTCTTCATTTATTTTTCCAGGTGCTCTACCATATTGGCCTTTAAGATATTTCTTAATCTCTGTAGGAACTGCTGAGTATCTTTTTTTGTTTAAAACATTAAATACCGCCTGAGCACCTACCATTTGACTCATCGGAGTTACTAGAGGTGGGTATCCTAAATCTTCCCTTACCCTAGGAACTTCATTTAATACTTCCTCAAATTTATCCTCAGCATTTAAACTTTTTAGCTGTGATAACAAATTAGAAAGCATTCCTCCAGGTATCTGATAAATTAATGTTTTTGGCTCTGTCATCAATACTTTAGGGTTTAATATTCCTTCTTCAAGATATTTGTCTCTTATATCTTTAAGATATAAAGCTACATCTTCTAAGATATCTAAATTTAAACCTGTATCTCTTTCTGTATCTTTAAATACAGATACTATGGTTTCTGTTGGAGGTTGGGATGTTCCTGAACCAAAAGGTGACATAGCTGTATCAACAATATCTACACCAGCTTCAGCAGCTTTTAGCAAACTCATTTCCCCTGTTCCTCCTGTGCAGTGATTGTGTAATTCTATAGGCAAATCTGTTACTTCCTTTATAGCTTTTACATATTTATAAGCTTCATATGGTACTAATATACCTGCCATATCCTTAATACATATAGAATCAGCTCCAGCTTCTTCTAAGTCTTTAACTAATTCTGTATAATAGTCTAAAGTATGAATAGGACTCTTCGTATAAGAAATAGCCACTTGGCATTCCGCTCCATATTTTTTTGTTAATTTAATAGATTTTTCCATATTTCTTACATCATTAAGAGCATCAAACACCCTAATAATATCTATACCATTTTCTACAGACTTTTTTATAAATTCTTCAAGAACATCATCAGAATAATGTCTATAACCTAAAATATTTTGACCCCTTAAAAGCATCTGCAATTTAGTATTTTTTATATATTTTCTTATAGTTCTCAATCTTTCCCAAGGATCTTCATCTAGATATCTAAGACAAGAATCAAAAGTAGCTCCGCCCCATATCTCTAGTGCATGAAAACCAACCTTATCCATTTTTTCTAAAATAGGAATCATTTCTTCTGTTTTCAATCTAGTTGCTATAAGCGATTGATGACCATCCCTTAATGTAGTATCTGTAATTTTTAATTTACTCATGTGAACTCCTTTCATTATAAAAATTAATTTATTTTTATTTTTTAGTCTAATAATTCTTATTTATGCTTTATATACTATTTAAAGTTAAGTAAACTATTGATTTTCTTAATAAAATAATGTATAATCTTTATTAAGAATCGACTTTATGATACCATTTAAGTCTATCTTTGTAAATACATTATATTATCCATACTTAGATTTTACTTAAATTATATTAAGTAAAATTCTATATTATTTTATATTGTGAGGTGAATTATGGATTATACAGATTATAAAATTATTTCATATTTGCAAGACGACGGAAGGATTTCTATGAAAAATCTAGCAAAAGAAATATCCCTTAGTCCTCCGGCCACAGCTGAAAGAGTTAGACGCTTAGAGGAAAACGGTACTATTAAACAGTATAAAGCTATTATAGATTCCGAAAAAGTTGGAAAACCAATAAGAGTTTTCATTAACGTAGATATGAAAGCTGATAAGCAAAACAAATTCTTGAAATTCGCACAGGAATCCGAAGAAATTGTAGACTGCTTCCATGTAACAGGACCATACAGTATGATATTAATGGCTCATCTAAAGGAAATGTCTCATTTAGAAGAACTTGTAGGAAAGGTTCAAATGTTCGGGAATACAGAAACACATATCATAATGTCAAGTCCAATAGAAAATAAACCTATTTAAAAAAACCGGCCTAGCCGGTTTTTTCTTGTCCTTTGTTTTTTATTTTATATTTAGTTTCTTCCTGAATCATAACAAAAAATCCCACTAATAAAAATATATCACCTATACTGACTGCTTTTTTAAAAGGATAAGGATCCTTTAAAATAAATATATCACCTAAGAAGTTAAATTTTGTACTGCTGCTCATAAGTATATGTATTAAATCTTTATTATCCTTTAGATAAACAAAATTTTCCCAAGAATTAGACATATTTAAAGGAACCCTTACAGGCATTTTCATTCCATTTAACAAAATAACTGTAAAATTTAATAGAGTTCCTAAAAAAAATATTTTCATATACTTTTTTTCCAAATTCAAAACTATTCCAATCAAAATTAATTGGTAGGAAATACAGTGAATCCATATAAAATACTCATTGATAAAACTACCAATCTTACTACTACCATAATTTAAAGCAATATATACACTACCACTTTGAATTATTAAACTAAATATAAAAAATCCCAAGCCCTTAATCTTAATATTTTCAAGAGTTGAGACATCCTTATTTCTAAAATAAGCTACTGTTATAGATATTAATAATACTATAATTAACTCCTGTATCATGATACCATTTCCTCTTTTACCTTATCTACATATATACATTTTCCCAATGCTTTAACAGCATCATCGACTATATCCGGATTAAATTGAGTTCCTGAATTATTCTGTATCTCTGAAATTGCTTTTTCAAAGGAAAAAGCCTTTCTATAAGGTCTATCTGTAGTCATAGCATCAAAAGAATCAGCAATAGTTAGTATTGAAACAGGCAAAGAAATTTCCCCACCTTTTAATCCATCTGGATAGCCTTTACCATCCCATCTTTCGTGATGGTGTTTTACTATTTCATTTGCACCTTTTAAAAATTCTATATCTTTAATTATTTCATATCCTGTAGATGGATGATTTTTAATAACCTCATATTCTAAATTAGTTAAGCTTTTATTTTTATTTAATATTCTATCATCTACTCCTATTTTACCGATATCATGAAGCAGAGCTGCATTTCTCATTTTATCTAGTTCTAAAGAAGATAATCCTAATTCTTTTCCTATTTCAACAGCATATTTTCCTACCCTTGAAGCATGACCGCTGGTGTATGGATCTTTTGCTTCCACAGCATTTATCAGTGCTTTTACAGTCTCCATATAGTTCTTTCTCATATCTACATAGAGTTTAAAAGAATACCTTGCTAAAAGTAGTGGAACAAAGAAAAGTACTACAGAGCCAATTCCGTAGTTATTATAGGCAAAAGCCACTATTATTCCAAGTAAGCCTATTGCTGCAGAATTTAAAAAAGTACCTTTAAAGTTTTCTCCCCATATTTCCAGAATTTTTCCACCCTTCAAGAGCTTAATTAGTAAGGTCATAGTAGAAGTGTTTAAAATCACATATACTACAACCGTAGACACCAATGCTATTGTGTCTCCAGCTACTCCCAAATAGGAAAAATTACTCTGAATATATATATAGAAAATCCCCGACAAACCTGCACATAATATGCTTTGAGAAGCATTGTATATGGTTTTGTAGGGAGGCGAGTTAAATAAATGAACATATCCTCTTCCCTCTACATAAGGTCTTCTTAAAGCAACTCCAATAGTTGTTATTAATGCAGCAGTCAACGGACCTGAAATAATAATTGCAGCAAAACTTAATGCAAAGCTTACG
>Ga0102941_1000024_pt1 | contig 49224 bp, 50 predicted proteins | sample SalPonR2_C_D2_MG_FD_79281 | JGI IMG/M metagenome (GOLD analysis project Ga0102941, IMG submission 79281) | Salt pond soil microbial communities from South San Francisco under conditions of wetland restoration - Salt Pond MetaG R2_C_D2_MG | ecosystem: Environmental > Aquatic > Marine > Intertidal... | reverse complement strand
GCAGTTTCGGCCTGCCCCCTTATCCATTAAACTTCCGCATCTTAACGCGTCAGGATGAGGAGAGTGGCAAATGGATTTTTCCGCAAAGACCGGATCCGCGGCGACCTTGAGGACCGATTGCGCCGTCGTCGGTGTCTATGACAACGGCCGCCTTTCGCAGGCCGCCCGGGAAATCGATGCTGTCGCGGGCAACCTGATCTCCGGACTGGTGAAACGCGGCGACTTCACCGGCAAGGCCGGCGCCACGCTGCTCCTCCACGGCGCGGCAGGTATTCCGGCCAAGAGGCTGCTGCTCATCGGCCTCGGCGAACAGGGGAAGCTGGATATGAAAGGCTGGCGCAAGGCCCACGGCGCCGCCGTGAGCGCCCTATTAAACACCGCCGCCAAGAATGCCTTCAGCTTCCTGTCTATGGAGGACGTCGCAGACGGGGAACCCTACCTGCTGGCTCGCCACGCGGCGGAGGCTGCCGAGGAAACCGCCTATCGCTTCGATGAACTGAAGTCGAAGATCGATCCGACACCGGCCAGGCTCGGGCGCATCACCCTCTGGTTCCCGGACCGCAAGTCCCAGTCGGCCGCGGCGCGGGGCTTCACGCACGGCAAGGCCGTCGCCGACGGCCAGTCGCTGGCACGGCGCCTGGGCAACCTTCCGGGCAATATCTGCACGCCGACCTTCCTCGCCAGCGAGGCGCGCAACCTGGCGGCCAGCAACGCCGGCCTGAAGGTTTCGGTCGTCGAAGAAGCCCAGATGAAGAAGCTCGGCATGAACGCGCTACTGTCGGTTTCCCGAGGGAGCCGGCAGCCGCCGAAACTGATCGTCATGGAATGGCGCGGCGGCCCGAAGCAGAAAGCCCCGGTCGCCCTGGTGGGCAAGGGCATCACCTTCGACACCGGCGGTATCTCGCTCAAGCCGCCACCCGCCATGGACGAGATGAAATTCGACATGTGCGGTGCCGCGAGCGTGATCGGCGCCATGGCGACCGTGGTGGCGCTCGAACTGCCGATCAACGTCGTGGCACTGGTCCCGGCGGCAGAGAACATGCCCGACGGGCTGGCGTCCCGCCCCGGCGACATCGTCACGACCATGTCGGGCCAGACGGTGGAGATCCTCAACACGGATGCCGAAGGCCGGCTGATCCTCTGCGATGCCCTGACCTACGCCCGTCGTTTCGAGCCGTCCACGATCATCGACGTCGCCACCTTGACGGGGGCATGCGTTATTGCGCTGGGCCATCATCTCAGCGGCCTGATGAGCAGCGACGACCCCCTGGCACAGGAGATTCTCCGCGCGGGTGCCGATGCCGAGGATCGCGCCTGGCGGCTGCCGATAGGCGAGGACTACGACGAAGGGCTGAAGAGCAATTTCGCGGATTTCGCGAACGTCGCCGGCCGCGAGGGTGGCGCGATCACCGCGGCATGCTTCCTGGCCCGTTTCACCCGCGACCTGAGGTGGGCGCACCTCGATGTCGCCGGCACCGCTTGGAAGAGCGGCCGGGCGAAGGGTGCGACGGGACGACCCGTGCCGCTGCTGGCGCAGTTCCTGATGAGCCGGGCCGGCGTCGCCTGACGGCCGCCGCCGGAAAGGAATGACGCGCGTTGATTTCTATGTCCTCGACGACCAGGCCGAAGCGGCGCGGGAGCGCTTTGCCTGCCGCCTGGTGGAGAAAGCTTTCCGGCTGAAGCACAAGGTCTACCTGCACGCGGCTTCGGCAGCCGCGGCACAACGCCTGGATGCCCTGCTCTGGAGCTTCAGCGAGAGCAGCTTCATCCCCCATGTACTCGCCACAGCCGACCTGGACCCGAGCCTTGCCGACGCGACGCCGGTGCAGATCGGCACGGCTGACGCGCCGGGTTTCGATGCCGCGGTGCTGGTGAACCTCGACGGCGTCGTGCCGGGATTCTTCAGCCGCTTCGAGCGCGTCGCGGAAATCGTCGGCGGCGGTGCCCCCGAACGCACGCAGGCCCGGGAGCGCTTCAAGTTCTACCGCGACAGGGGCTACGTGCTGGAAACACACCGCATCGGGAGTGCCGGGACATGAGCGACAAGACCAAAGCTGCGCCGGTGGTCCCCGTGCTGTTCAAGCAGGCCGACGAAGAGACGCCCGATGCGCCGCCGGTGCTCCATTCCGTGGCCATCCAGTCACCACGGCAATTTTCCGACCACGAACTGGCCGCGCTGAAGGCGGAACTCGTGGCCGTCGCGTGGGAGGTCGTCCTCGACTCGCTGCACTCGGCCGTGCGGGAAGTGGAGGCTGCGCTGTTCGAACAGGTATCCTCGCGCCTGCGCGACGAACTTCCCGAGATCGTCGAACGCGCCCTGCGAAACCATTTGCGTACCTGAAAAGAACGAGCCCCCGTCGATGCAGAAAACCTACAGTCCCGAGGATCTCGAGACCGCAATCTACGCCGAGTGGGAGCGTCTCGACTGCTTTACGCCCGCGGGGTCGGGAACACCCTATTGCATCATGCTGCCGCCGCCGAACGTCACCGGCACGCTGCACATGGGCCACGCCTTCCAGGACACGATCATGGACGCCCTGACGCGCCTGCACCGGATGCGCGGCGACAACACGCTGTGGCAGCCGGGCAGCGATCATGCGGGCATCGCGACGCAGATGGTCGTGGAGCGCCAGCTCAATGCTGAGGGCCAGACGCGTCAGGATCTCGGCCGGGAGCGCTTCGTCGAGCGCGTCTGGGAGTGGAAGGCCAGCTCTGGCGACACGATCGAGCGCCAGCTGAAACGACTCGGCGCCTCCGTCGACTGGTCGCGACACAAGTTCACCATGGATCCGGAACTGTCGCGGTCCGTAACCCACGCCTTCGTCCAGTTGCACGAAGAAGGCCTCATCTATCGCGGCAAGCGCCTCGTGAACTGGGACCCGGTGCTGCACACCGCGCTGTCGGATCTCGAAGTCGTCTCCCGCGAAGAGCCCGGCAAGCTTTGGCATTTCCGTTATCCCATGGCCGACGGGGACGGTGCGCTGGTGGTCGCCACCACGCGGCCGGAAACTCTGCTCGGCGATACCGCCGTGGCGGTGCATCCGGACGACGCACGCTACGCCGGGCTGGTCGGCCGGGAGTTGCTGCTGCCGTTGACGGGGCGGCGCATCCCCGTCGTCGCCGACGACTACGTCGATCCCGATTTCGGCAGCGGTTGCGTGAAAATCACTCCCGCCCACGATTTCAACGACTACGAGGTCGGCCGGCGCCACGACCTCGCGATGATCAACGTGCTGGATGCGGACGGCTCCCTGAACGAAAACACCCCCGCCGCATACCGCGGACTCGACCGCTTCGTCGCCCGTGAACGCATCGTCGCCGACATGGATGCGCAGGGACTGCTGGTGCAGACCGACGAGCACAAGATGTTCGTTCCCCGCGGCGACCGCAGCGGCGCCGTGCTGGAGCCCTTCCTGACGGACCAGTGGTACGTGAAAGTCGCCGACCTCGCTGCGCCGGCCATCGCCGCCGTCGAGGATGGCCGGGTGCGCTTCGTGCCGGAAAACTGGTCGAAGACCTATTTCGAATGGATGCGCAACATCCAGGACTGGTGCATCAGTCGCCAGCTCTGGTGGGGGCATCGCATCCCCGCCTGGTACGACCCCGAGGGCGGCGTGCATGTCGGCAAGGACGAAGCGGATGCGCGGCGCCGGTCCGGGCTCGGCGACGACGTCGTGCTGGTGCAGGACGAGGATGTGCTGGACACCTGGTTCTCCTCGTCGCTGTGGCCGTTCAGCACGCTCGGCTGGCCGGAGCGCACTCCGGCGCTGGCCACATGGTATCCGGGCAATGTGCTCGTGACCGGCTTCGACATCATCTTCTTCTGGGTCGCCCGCATGATCATGATGGGCCTCAAGTTCATGGGCGACGTGCCTTTCCGCGAGGTGTACATCCACGGCCTGCTGCGCGACGGCGAAGGCCAGAAGATGTCGAAATCCAAGGGCAACGTGCTCGATCCGCTCGATCTCATCGACGGCGTGGACATCGACACGCTGGTGGCCAAGCGCACCACCGGACTGATGCAGCCGCAGCTCAAGGCCCGCATCGAGCAGGCGACACGAAAGGAATTTCCCGAGGGCATCCCCGCCTTCGGCACCGACGCCCTGCGCTTCACTTTCGCCTCGCTGGCCACGACGGGACGCGACGTGCGTCTCGACCTCGGCCGGATCGAGGGCTATCGGAATTTCTGCAACAAGCTCTGGAACGCCTCGCGTTTCGTGATGATGAATACCGAGGGCGAGGATTGCGGGCCCGGCGGCGAGCTGGCCCTCGCGGACCGGTGGATCCGCTCGCGGCTCGGCGAGGCGACGCGCATCGCCCTGGAGTCCTTCGATGCCTACCGCCTCGACCTGGCGGCCCAGGCGATCTACGAGTTCACCTGGCACGAGTTCTGCGACTGGTACCTGGAGCTCGTGAAGCCAGCACTGCATTCCGAGCACGCCACCGAGGCGGAGAAACGCGCCACCCGCAGGACGCTGGCCGGGACGCTGGAGGCCTTGCTGCGACTACTGCATCCCGTGATGCCGTTCATCACCGAAGCGCTGTGGCAGAAAGCGGCGCCGCTGGTCGGCGTCAACGGCGAAACGATCATGCGGCAACCCTACCCGGACGTCGCCGACTATCCGCGCGACACCCAGGCCGAAACCCAGATGGCCTGGGTGCAGGCGTTCGTCCTCGGCGTCCGCCAGGTCCGCGGTGAGATGAACATCGCGCCGGGCAAGCCGCTCAAGGTCCTGCTGCAGGATGCGGACGAAAGCGAGCTGGCCTGCCTGGCCGCCAACGAGACGCTGCTGCTGCGCCTCGCGCGACTCGAATCAATCGAGGTGCTGGCGCCCGCAGCGACGGCGCCGCCGGCCGCCACGGTGCTGCTTGGCAACACGAAGCTGCTCGTGCCGATGGCGGGCCTGATCGATGCGGAGGCCGAACTGGCGCGCCTCGACAAGCAGCGCGACAAGCTGCGCGCTGATCTCGCCAAGACGCAGGCCAAGCTGGACAAGCCCTCCTTCGTGGACAACGCGCCCGCGGCGGTGGTGGACAAGGAACGTCGGCGAGCGGCGGAACTCCTCGAGGGCATCGCCAATCTCGAACAGCAACTGGAGCGCGTCCGTGCCCTCGCCTGAATCGCCCGCGGTGCCGCTGCCCTCGCTCAGCGAGGACTTGGCCGGGATCAATGCCTCCTTGCGGCTGCTGCAGACGGTAATCCTCGGCAAGGATCGCCAGCTGCGGCTTTGCGCGTCCTGCCTGCTGGCCGGCGGACACCTGCTGATCGAGGACGTCCCCGGCGTCGGCAAGACCATTCTCGCTCACGGCATCGCCCATGCGCTCGGGCTCAGCTACCAGCGGATCCAGTTCACCAGCGACCTGCTGCCCGCGGATGTGGTGGGCGTGTCGATCTACCAGCGCGAAAGCGGCGATTTCCGTTTTCACCCGGGTCCGGTGTTCGCCCAGCTGGTGCTCGCCGACGAAATCAACCGCGCCACGCCCAAGGCACAGAGTGCGCTGCTCGAGGCCATGGAGGAGCACCAGGTCACTGTGGACGGCGTGAGCCACGTCCTACCCGAGCCGTTCTTCGTGGTCGCGACGCAAAATCCGGAGGACCAGGTCGGCACTTTCCCGCTGCCCGAATCCCAGCTCGACCGCTTCCTGATGCGCATCCGGCTCGGCTACCCGGAACCCGCGCTCGAGCGCAAGCTGCTGCGCGGCGAGGATCGGCGCGTACTGCTCGCCAGCCTGCCACCGGCCGGGGAACCGGGCATGCTGCTGCGCCTGCGGCAGGAAGTCGGCAAGGTGCATGTCTCCGACGCGCTGCTCGACTACGTCCAGGCGCTGGTGGCCTGGAGCCGGGAACGGCCGGGCTTCGGCGTCGGCCTGTCGCCCCGGGCCGCGATCGCCCTGCTGCGGAGTGCCCGTGCCTGGGCCCTGCTCGACGGGCGCAAATCAGTCATCCCCGAAGACGTGCAGGCCGTGACGCCGGCCGTGGTCGGACACCGGCTGCGGACCGAGGGCGACACCAGCGGTGGCGACCCCGGAGAACGCCTTGTCGCTGCGGTCGCCGTCCCCTGAGGCCGGCGTGCCGGCCGCCAGCCGGCTGCGGTCGCTGGTGGCGCGCTGGATACGAAGCCGGCAGGGCCCGGATGGCGACCCGATCGCCATGCATCGGCGCCGGATTTATATTCTGCCGACGGCACTCGGCGCAGGTTACGGCCTGAGCCTGTTCGGCATGCTGCTCGCCTCGATGAATTACAGCAACAGCATGGGCTTTGCGCTGACCTTCCTGCTCGCGGGCCTGGGACTCGTAGCCATGCACTGGTGCCACCAGAATCTGAGCGGCGCGGTCGCCCGCGGTTTCCACCTGCACCCCGCCTTCGCCGGCCAGCCGGCCCGGCTGGAGTTCACCCTCGAGAATCCCGGCCGGAGCGCACGCCTGGACCTGCAGGCCAGTTGTGCCTCGGTGTCCAGCGCAGCACTCGACCTTGCGCCCGGCGCATCGGGCGAGCTGCATGTCGACCTGCCGACGCAGCACCGTGGACGCCTCTCGATCGATCGCATCCGCGTTCACACCAGCTTTCCGTTCGGGCTGTTCCGCGCCTGGGCCTGGCTTCACCCGGAATGCGAGACGGTCGTCTACCCGGCCCCGGTCGAGCACGCGCCGCAGCCTCCCCGCGGCGGGACGGAGGACTCCGGCGGGCGCTGGAACGAGCACGAAGGCGAAGACGACTTCGCAGGCCTGCGGAGCTTCCGGCACGGCGATTCCCCGCGGCGCGTCGCTTGGAAAGCGGCGGCCCGCGGCGACGAATTGCCCGTCAAGCTGTTCGTCGGCAGTGCCCGAGGCAGCGTCTGGCTGGACTGGCTCAGCCTCGGCGGGATGCCGGTCGAGCCCCGGCTCGCCGTGTTGTGCCGCTGGGTGCTCGATGCCCATGCCGGCGGCGGCGCCTATGGCCTGCGCCTGCCCGGCACGGAGATTCCGCCGGGCATGGGCCCCGCCCATCGGCGCCGCTGCCTTGGCGCGCTGGCACTCTATCCCGGTGGCGCGGGAGCGGACGATGTCTGACCCGGCCGCGCTGCGTCTCGGCTGGATGCTGGCGGCCCTCGGGCTTGCGCTGGCGCCGACGGCACCTCGCCTGCCGCCGTGGATCACCGCCGCTTTCGCTATTGCGGTCCTGTGGCGGTTGGCAGTGCAGCACTTCGGCTGGCGATTGCCGCCGGGCTGGCTGCGCCTGGCCCTGGCGTTCGGCTGCGTGCTCGGGGTGCTGTTCACTTATCGGACCTTCAACGGCCTGGAAGCCGGTGGCGCACTGCTGGTGGTCATGGCGGCGATGAAGCTGCTCGAGACACGGCAGCGGCGGGACATCCAGGTGTTGTCCTTCATCGGCTTTTTCCTGGTGCTGATGCAAATGCTGCACGACCAGCCGGTGTGGAGCCTGCCCTGGATCGCGGCCAGCGTGGCGGCCATCACCGTCGCCCTCATGCAGGGCGTGCGTGCCGGCGAGCCGCTGCCGTGGCGCACCGCCACCGGACTCGTGCTGCGCATGTTCGCTTTCGCGGCCCCCGTGGCGCTGGTGATGTTCCTGCTGTTCCCGCGGGTGCCCGGACCCCTCTGGTCACTGCCCGCACGCAGCGCGGCGGGGATGACGGGGCTGTCCGACGAGATGTCGCCCGGCAACATCTCGCAACTCATCCAGTCCGACGAAGTGGCCTTCCGGGTCAGTTTCGCGGGCCCGATTCCGCCGCCGGCGGATCGCTACTGGCGCGGCCCCGTGCTGGAGCGCTTCGACGGCTGGACCTGGCGGGACTTCGACCGGCTACCTTTGCTGGCACCGGAGCTGGAACTGCGCGGTCAAAGCTATCGCTACCGCATTATCCTGGAGCCACACGGTCGCCCCTGGCTGCTCGCGCTCGATTTCCCGGGCCGCTGGAACGATCGCGATGCCGTGTTGACCCGCGAATACCAGCTGGTGGCCCGACAGCCCGTGGACAGCGTACGCGCGCTGGACGTCGAATCGTGGCCCGCGGCGCGCCCGGCCGCGACGCTGAGCCCGATCACGCGTCACCGCTCGCTGCGCCTGCCCCCGGATCGCAATCCGCGGACCGCGGCGCTGGGAGAGCAATTGCGGGCCTCCACCGCTTCGGACCGGGAATTCGTCGACGCGATACTGGCACGGTTCCGCAACGAACCGTTCGTCTACACGCTGCGTCCACCCTTGTTGCGCGGCAATCATCCCGTGGACGAGTTCCTGTTCCGCACACGGCGCGGTTTCTGTGAACACTACGCCTCGGCATTCGCCATGCTGGCACGCGCCGGCGGAGTCCCGGCGCGCGTGGTGACGGGCTACCAGGGTGGCGAGCTGAACCCGCTCAGCAACCGCCTCGTGGTCCGACAGTCCGAAGCCCATGCCTGGGTGGAGGTCTGGCTCGACGCCGCCGGCTGGACACGGATCGATCCGACCGGCGCGGTCGCCCCCGAAAGAATCGAGCTGGACCTGGCCAACGCCCTGCCGGAGGGAGAGCGCGTGCCGGGCGGCTTCCTGCGCGATTTCCGCGGCCTGGAGGGCTTGCGCCAAAGCTGGGATGCGCTCAACAGCCTATGGACGGACTGGGTGCTCGGTTATGGCCCCGAGCGGCAGCTGGCACTGCTGGCCCGGCTCGGCCTGCCGGGTGCGGACTGGCGCACCCTGGTGCTCGGCCTGACGGCTTTTGTCGCCGCGGTGATGATGGCGCTGACGGCGTGGCTTGCCTGGCGCAGCCGTACGTCTCGTCCCCCGGAGGCGTTGCGTCTCTATCGCGAGTTCTGCCGGCGCCTGGAGAAAGCGGGCCTGGCGCGGGCACCCGAGGAAGGTCCGCAGGACTTCGCCGCGCGGGTTGCCCGGGAACGGCCGCCATTGGGGGCCGAGGCCGGCCGGATCGTGAACCTGTACGTGACGCTGCGCTACGCGCCCCCGCTGGCGAACGAGGCGGTGCTGCCCGCACTGCGCCGGGCCGTGCGGGAATTTCGTCCCTGAAATCCTTGTGCCGGCCGGCGATGCTCAGGCCGCGAGATGTTCCCGCGTGGGCATGAAACGGATCTCGGGCCAGCGTTCCCGGGTCAGCTCGAGATTCACGCGCGACGGGGCGATGTAGACCAGCGCGCCGGAATGATCCAGGGCGAGATGGTCGGCGGCCTTGTTACGAAACTCCTCGAGCCGCCGGGCATCGTCGCAATAGACCCAGCGGGCCGTCGCCACGTTGACCTGCTCGAAGCGGCACTCCACTCCGTACTCTTCCTTGAGGCGCCATGCCACGACGTCGAACTGCAGCGTGCCGATGGCCCCCAGCAAGACATCGTTGTTACGAAACGGCCGGAACAGCTGTGTCGCGCCCTCCTCGCAAAGCTGGTCGAGCCCCTTGTGCAGGGCCTTGGCGCGCAGCGGATCGCCGAGCACGGCCCGACGGAACAGCTCCGGGGCGAAATTCGGGATGCCCTTGAAGGTCAACTCCTCGCCCTCGGTGAAGGTGTCGCCGATGTTGATGGTGCCGTGGTTGTGCAGGCCGAGAATATCGCCCGCCCAGGCCTCCTCGGCGCGCTCGCGATCGGCGGCCATGAAGGTCAGGGCGTCCGCGATCCGCACGTCGCGCCCGAGCCGCACGTGGCGCAGCTTCATGCCGCGCGTGTAGTGGCCGGAACAGATGCGGAAGAAGGCAATGCGGTCGCGGTGCGCCGGATCCATGTTTGCCTGGATCTTGAACACGAATCCGGTCAGCCCGGCTTCGCCCGCGTGCACTTCGCGACCCGTCGTGGCGCGCGGCGCCGGCGGCGGCGCCCAATCGACGAACCCGTCGAGCAGCTCCTGGACCCCGAAATTGCTGATGGCGGAGCCGAAGAACACGGGGGTCTGGGCACCGGCAAGATAGGCGGCGTGATCGAAGGGATCGCAGGCGCCGCGCACCAGCTCCACTTCTTCGCGAAACTCGACCGCGCCCGGACCGAGCAGTGCGTCGGCGGCGGGCGAATCCAGTCCGTCGATGGTGCTGCTTTCCCCGGCCGCCCCGCGCGCGCCCGGCTGGTAGAGATAGATGCGGTCGCGCAGGAAATGATAGACGCCGCGGAACTCGCTGCCCATGCCGATGGGCCAGGTCACGGGTGTGCAGCGGATCGACAATACTCGCTCCACTTCGTCGAGCAATTCGAGCGGCTCGCGTCCGTAGCGGTCGAGCTTGTTGACGAAGGTGATGATCGGCGTGGTGCGCAGGCGGCACACGTCCATCAGCTTGATGGTCCGCTCCTCCACGCCCTTGGCTGCGTCGATCACCATCAACGCGGAATCGACCGCGGTCAGCGTCCGGTACGTATCTTCGGAGAAGTCCGCATGGCCCGGCGTGTCGAGCAGGTTCACGATCTTGCCCTGGTAGGGGAACTGCATGACCGAGGAGGTGACCGAGATCCCCCGCTGCTGCTCCAGCGCCATCCAGTCGGAGGTGGCGTGGCGATCCGACTTACGCCCCTTGACCGACCCGGCCATCTGGATCGCGCCGCCGAACAGCAGCAGTTTTTCCGTCAGCGTGGTCTTGCCGGCGTCAGGATGAGAAATGATGGCGAAGGTGCGACGTCTCGCAACCTCGTTTGGCAGTGCGCTCATGGATTGGTGAAGGACGGGAGCGTCCGGTGGTGACAAGACCCGCCATTCTAGCAGGAAGGACCGCTCGTCAGAGTGAGCAGGCGAGTACCAGTGCGTCTTCCCGGCCCTCGTCGGCACGGTAATAGTTCTTGCGCACACCGATGCGCCTGAAGCCGGCACGCCGGTAAAGGGCGATCGCGGTCTTGTTCGTCGGACGCACCTCAAGATAAAGGACCCCGACGCCTTCCCGCGTGGCTAGCGCCATCATGTGCTCGAGCAATCTCGTGCCGAGCCCCCGACCGCGTGCAGATCCCGCCAGGCAGAGGTTCAGCAGGTGCGCCTCGTCGCCGCCCATCGACATGATCGCGTAACCCAGCGCCACGTTACGCTCCTCGATGATCTCGCAGACATAGGGGATCCGCAGGCAGTCGACGAAAATCCCGCGCGACCAGGGATAGACGTAGGCACTTTTCTCGATCTCCCACACGGCGGGCAGATCGAGCGGCGTCATCGGCCGGATGCGCGGTGGCCACGCGTCGAGGGCGGCGCTCATGGACTCATTGCCTCTGTCGCGCCTTGCCGGGCGGCGGCCGCCGCGAGCACGAGATCACGCCAGGCCTCGGCCTTGGCCTCCGGACGCCGCAACAGGTAGGCCGGGTGCCAGGTCACGACGAGCGGAATCCCACCGGCACCGTAGCGATGGACCCTGCCGCGCAGACGACCGACCGGGCTGTCCGTGCCGAGCAGTCGCTGGGCAGCGACGCGACCGACCGCAAGAATGATGCGCGGTTCGAGCAAGGCGATCTGCCGGTCGAGATAGGGCGCGCAGGCCTGGGCCTCGTCCGGACGCGGGTCGCGGTTCTCCGGGGGACGGCATTTCACGACGTTGGCGATGTAGACGCCGTTCCGCGCATAGCCGAGCGCAGCCAGCATCCCATCCAGCAATCGCCCTGCGCGGCCGACGAAGGGCTCGCCGCGACGATCCTCCTCGGCCCCCGGCGCCTCGCCCACGATCAGCCAGTCAGCCTGATGGCTACCGACGCCGAACACCGTGCGGGTGCGCCCGGCATGCAGGGGGCAGCGCAGACAACCGCTCACTGTCTCCGCGAGCGAACTCCAGTCCAGCGCGGCGATCGGGATCTCTGCCGGGTCAGCCTCTGCCTCGGGTGCCTCCACATCTTGCAGAGGCTCCGGTGCGCCGGGCAGCCGCCTGTCCAGCCGCCGCGTCCAGGCCGGAATCCCCATGGCGTCGAGACAGGCGATTCGCCGCGCATCCATGTCACTGGCTCCCGTCGGCGCCTTCTTCGTCCGAGCGCAGCTGCTGGCGTTGCCGGCGCCTCAGCCAGCGCCAGCCCGCCACCAGCGGTGCCGAAAGCGAATAGCTGAAAAACAGCAGGAACAGCACCGTGGGCGGATTCAGGCTGATGAGTATGAACACGGCGGGAATCAGCAGCACGTAGCCGAAGGGGATGCGCTCACCGAGATTGAAATCCTTGCCGCTGTAATAGGGGAGCCGGCTGACCATCAGCGCGCCGACCGTGGCCGTCACCGCGAGCCCGGCGATCATCGCCACGACGCCGGAGGCTCCGAGCACGGTGCTGATCCAGACCAGCCCCGCAACCACGGCCGCGGCGGACGGACTCGGCAGGCCTTCGAAAAAACGCTTGTCGGCTGCAGCCGCGCGGGAGTTGTAACGCGCGAGGCGCAATGCGGCGGCAACGGCGAAGAAGAAGGCCACCAGCCAGCCGAGCTTGCCCCACAACCAGCCGAGTTCCTCCAGGTGCTCCACGCCCCACAGGTAGAACACCAGCGACGGCGCGAGCCCGAACGACACCATGTCGGCAAGACTGTCGTACTGCTTGCCAAAATCGCTCTCGGTGCTGGTCATCCGTGCGACCCGCCCGTCGAGGCCATCCAGCACCATGGCGATGTAGATGGCTACCGCAGCGGGGACGAAATTGCCGTCCATCGCGGCCACGACGGCCGAGAATCCGGCGAACAGCGCCCCGGTCGTGATCAGGTTGGGCAGCAGGTAGACACCCTTGCGTTTCGCGCGGTTCTCTTCCATCTGTTCCAGCTTAGTGCTTCGGCCCATCATTTACGCATGTCATCCGCCGGATTTCCACCGGTCAGGGCTCATCCAGCCATGGCATCAGGGCACGGACGCGCGCCCCCACGGCCTCCAGCGGATGCGCCTCGGCCGCCGCCTTCGAGGCGTGCAGGGTGGGCTGTCCGGACTGCATCTCGGCCTCGAGTTCCTCGGCGAAGCGGCCATCCCGGATCTCCTCCAGAATCGCGCGCATCGCCTCGCGACTCGGCCGGCCGATCACCCGCGCACCGCGGGTCGCGTCGCCGAACGCTGCCGTGCTCGATATGGAACGGCGCATGCCGGCGAGCCCTCGACCCTGTACCAGGTCGGCAATCAGCTTGACCTCGTGCAGGCAGCAGAAATAGGCGATCTCCTCGGGGTAACCGGCCTCGGTAAGCGTCTCGAACGCGGCGGTGACCAGTTGCCCGAGCCCCCCGCAAAGCACCGCCTGCTCGGCGAACAGATCGGTCTCAGTTTCCGCCGCGAAGCTGGTCGGGAAGACGGCCGCACGAGCATGGCCGTTGGCCGCGGCATAGGCCCCGGCCAGTGCTGCAGCCGTTCCGCTGGCGTCCTGGTGTACGGCCAGCAGCGCCGGCACGCCGCGGCCGAGTTCGTACTGGCGCCGCACCTGCTCGCCGATGCCCAGCGGCGCCACCATCAGGATGTCCAGGTCCGCACGCGGCAAGATTTTCCCGTAATGAATGTTGTAGCCGTGCGCGAACAACAAGGCCGCCCCCGGCCGGAGGCACGGCGCCAGGATCTCTGCGTAGAGGCCCGGCTGCACCTCGTCGGGCACCAGCATCACCGCGACGTCCGCGATTTCGGCCGCCGCCTCGGGCGCCACGACGTCGAGGCTCTCACGTTCGCATTCGGCGCGGCTCGCCGAGCCCGGGCGCAGCGCGACGACGACATCGACGGCCGAATCGCGCAGGTTCAGCGCATGCGCGCGTCCCTGGGCGCCGAAGCCGAACACCGCCACGCGGCGGCCGACAAGATGCGCCGGATCGAGTTGCTGCCGGCTCAATGGCTCCATCACGCGCCTGCTCCTCGGGTGCAAACTGTACCGGTGGCCGGGCCGGCCGCTAGAATGCCACGCTGTCGCCCGGCCCATGGGCCCGCCCATGCCACATCGTGAAACATCAACAGAAAGGCTCGCCAAATGCGCCTGTCCGCTTATCCGCTCAACACTGTAAAGGAAGTCCCGGCCGGGGCGGAAATCATCAGCCACCAGCTGATGCTCAGGGCCGGCCTGATCCGCCAGCTGGCATCGGGGCTTTACACCTGGCTGCCGCTCGGCGTGCGCGTGGTGCGCAGGATCGAGGCCATCGTGCGCGAGGAAATGGACCGGGCGGGCGCCCAGGAACTGCTCATGCCGATGGTCCAGCCTGCCGAGCTGTGGCGGGAGTCGGGCCGCTGGGATCAGTTTGGGCCCGAGTTGCTGAGGCTGAAAGATCGCCACCAGCGTGATTTCTGCCTGGGGCCCACCCACGAGGAAGTGATCACGGATCTAGCGCGGCGCGAGCTCAAGAGCTATCGCCAGTTGCCGATCAACTGGTACCAGATCCAGTCGAAGTTCCGCGACGAGATCCGTCCCCGCTTCGGCGTGATGCGGGCACGGGAATTCATCATGAAAGATGCCTATTCCTTCCATCTCGACGAGGCCTGCCTCGGCCGCACGTACGCCCGCATGCACGAGGCCTACGCACGGGTATGCAAGCGCCTGGGCCTCGAATTCCGTGCCGTGGAAGCCGACACCGGGAGCATCGGCGGCAACCTGTCCCACGAGTTCCACGTCCTCGCGGACTCCGGCGAAGACGCGATCGCCTTCTCCGACACCTCCGACTATGCGGCCAACGTCGAGGTGGCTCCGGCCCTCCCCCCGACGACTCCGCGCGGACCTGCAACCCGACCGCTCGAGCGCGTGAACACTCCCGGGGTCCGGACCATCGCTGAGCTGACGGACTTCATGGGTGTCCAGGCCGCGCAGTGCCTCAAGACGCTGATCGTCCTCGGGGAGGATGGCGGCGCCGTGGCGCTCGTGATCCGCGGCGACCACGAGCTCAACGCGGTGAAGGCGGCCAAGTTACCGGGCATTGCATCCCCGCTGCGCATGGCGGGCCCCGAACTCGTGCGCGCTGCGAGCGGCTGCGAGCCGGGCTTCGTCGGCCCCGTAGGCCTGGAGCTGAAGATCTACGCGGATCACGCCGCGCTGGCGGCGGTGGATTTCGTCTGCGGCGCCAATGCGCCCGACATGCACCTCGCAGGCGTCAACTGGGGCAGGGACCTGCCCGAGCCGGAGGCCGCCGATCTGCGCAACGTCCAGCCCGGCGATCCGAGTCCCGACGGCAAGGGCCGGCTCGCCATCGCGCGCGGCATCGAGGTCGGCCACATTTTCCAGCTGGGCCGCAAATACAGCGAGTCGATGGGCGCCGTCGTGCTTGACGATGCGGGACGGGAGCAGAGCATGGCGATGGGCTGCTATGGAATCGGCATCACGCGGCTCGTGGCAGCCGCGATCGAGCAGCATTTCGACGATAAAGGCATCGTGTGGCCCGAGCCGATCGCACCCTTCCAGGTGGCGCTGGTACCGATGAACCCGCAGAAGAGCGCCGCTGTACGGGAAGCAGTCGAGCCGCTCTACGACGCATTGCTGGAAGCAGGCGTCGAGGTGCTGCTGGACGATCGCGACGTGCGTCCCGGCGTGAAGTTCGCGGATATCGAGTTGCTCGGGATCCCGCACCGCGTAGTGATCGGGGATCGTGGACTCGCCGATGGCACGCTCGAGTACCGGGCGCGACGCGCCACCGAAAACGAAGCCTTGCCGGTCGCGAACGCCGCCGAAATCCTCGTGGCCCGCGTGCGCGCCGGAATCGACCGCCACTCGCCATGATGCGCGCGCTGTTGCTGATGTCCCTGGGCCTGATTTCCGCGACGCAGCTCGCCCGCGCGGAGATCGACCGGGAGGTCATCGATCCGGAATTGCGCCACGTCCTGCGCGAAGCGGCGGAAAGCGCAGACAGCTTTCCGGATCGCTTCGAGGCGGAAGTCTGGCTGACGGACATGTCGCAGCGACTCGCCCGGCAAGTCCCGGACACCGAGGAGCGCATGCTGATCCTCCGCCTCGTCCACCGCTATGCGCGCATGTTCGAGCTGCCACCCGAACTGGTCCTTGCCGTGATCGATGTGGAGAGCAATTTCGACCGCTACGCGATTTCATACGCGGGTGCCCTCGGATTGATGCAGGTGATGCCCTTCTGGCGCAAGGAAATCGGCCGGCCGGAGGACGACCTCCACGACATCCAGACCAACCTGCTCTACGGCTGCCGGATCCTGGCCTATTACCTGGAAAAGGAAAACGGCGATCGCCGCGCGGCTCTCGCGAGGTACAACGGCAGCCGGGGACAGCGCTGGTACCCCGACCGCGTGTTCAATCGGCTCGGTTCGAAGTGGTACCAGTACTGAGTCGCGCGTCAGGGGTCGGAGTGGCGACTCGAACGGAGTGCTTCCGCGGCGTGCTGCCGCGCTTCGCGCGCATCGGCGCGCGCGCTGGAGTAGGCCTGCCGTTGCAACTTGCGCTCCGCGCTGGTCAGCAGGCGCTTCGCGTTGCGCAGCGCGGCGGGCGCGTGCTCGGCGGCACCGGCCTCCTCGGCCGCCTGGATCGCCTGTCGCGCATCGCTCATTTCCTGCACCGGGATCCCTGCGCAGGCGGCGAGCAACAACAGTCCCAGTGTGGCGAGCAAACGCGTCACGAGGCGGGACCTCGCTCGAATACGGGGCATTCGGAGACCACTCCTGAGACCATTGGAACCCCGTCAAACTAGCAGCCGCCACTTCGCACAGTCAAGCATCGCAGTGCATCGGAACAACCCGGAAAAACGGAGTCAAATCATGGTCGTGACGATTTATCATAATCCTCGTTGTTCAAAGTCGCGGCAGACGCTCGCGTTGCTCGAGGCGCGCGGCATCGAACCGCGCGTCGTGGAATACCTGAAAAATCCGCCGGACCGGGCCACTGTCGCCGCCCTCCTCCGCAAGCTGGGCTTGCCCGCCAGCGAACTGGTGCGTCGCAAGGAACCCGAATTCGCCGCCCTCGGGCTCGGCGCGCCCGGGACGACGGAAGACATGCTCATCGATGCCATCGCACGTCACCCGCGCCTGATGGAGCGTCCCGTGGTCGTGGCAGGAGGCAAGGCCCGCCTCGGCCGCCCGCCCGAGGCCGTGCTGGATCTGCTGCAGTGAGCCGCGTCCTGGTCCTGTACTACTCTCGTTTTGGCAGCGTGGCCGGACTGGCGCGCCAGGTGGCCCGCGGCGTGGGCGCCGTCAGCGGTGCCGAGGCCGTGCTGCGCACCGTGCCGCCGGTTGCGCCGGCGACACGCAGCGTGGTGCCGCCCGTGCCAGAAGAAGGCGCGCCTTACGCCACGCTGGCCGATCTGCGCGAGTGCGACGCGCTGGCGCTGGGCAGCCCGACGCGGTTCGGCAACATGGCAGCGCCGTTGAAGTTTTTTCTCGACGGCACCAGCGAGCTCTGGCTCGACGGCACGCTTTCCGGCAAGCCCGCCGGGGTCTTCACTTCGACCTCCAGCCAGCACGGCGGACAGGAGAGCACGCTGTTGAGCATGATGCTGCCGCTGCTCCATCACGGCGCGCTGCTGGTCGGTCTGCCCTACACGCTGCAGGCGCTCAGTCACACGCGCGACGGCGGCACGCCGTATGGACCCTCGCATGTCGCCTCGCCGGCGGCGGGAGCCGAACTCAGCGAGGACGAGCGCGCGCTCGCGCAGGCACTCGGCCGGCGCCTGGCCGTCGCCGCGGGAGCACTGGCCACGCAACGCGAGGCCCTGCGTTGAGCACCGCCGAGCTGTCGCGGCTGACTGCCGCCGCTGCCCTGGCCGCCGGCGCCGTGTTAATTGCATTCTGGCTCGGCTCGGCCGCCATCGATGCCGGTGCGGCGGCACTTCTTGGCCTCGGCCTCCTGCTGCTGCCGCTTGGCCTCGGCCTGCGCGGCGTGCTGCTGGCGCGTCTGCAGACCGGTCGCCGGCTCAGCCTGCTCCTGCCTTTCTACGGCGCGGGCGTGCTGGTGGCGGCGGTAGGCAGCCCGGAAGCGCGTGCCTGGGCCACCGCGGCCGCATTCGCGATCGCACTGGCCTTCGCCGCCACGCTCAGCTGGGTGAAACGGGCGACTGAGACGACGCCGTCCCGATGACCGATTTGACGAAGGGAATCGTCAGGCGTTTGCCGGCAGCGAGGGCGGCAGTGTCCAGGGTATCGAGCCAGCCGCAAAGGGCCCGCATGTCGCGCGGCAGGCGACGCATCAGGTAACTCGCCACGTCGGCAGGTAATTCCAGGCCGCGATGGGCCGCACGGCGCCGCAGGGCGAGGGCACGGTCCTCGTCCCCGAGATTCTCGAGCCGAAACACCCCGCCCCATGCGAGCCGGGACCGCAGGTCCTCCAGGGCAAACGGTGTCGCCGCGGGGCTGCCGCGCGCCGCCACCACCACGCGTCCGCCGCGCTCCCACAATCGATTGAACAACGCGAAGGCGGCGAGCTCCCAGTCCCGCCGCCCCGCCAGGCGGTCGATGTCGTCGATACAGACCGTCGTCCGTTCTTCCCAGCCTTCCAGTACGGCTGGTCCCGCGGAAAGCAGTTCGATCACCGGCAGGTAGGCCGCTGAGGGACTCGCGGCGCAGGCGGCCTGCAGCAGATGACTCTTACCGCTGCCCTCCGCGCCCCAGATCCAGGTGGCCGGACCGGCGGCGCCGGGCGTGCGCAGCAGCGCGACGACCGCTCCGTTCGGTCCCGGCTCGAAACTCTCGAAGACCGCGAAATCCCGCAGCCTGATCGCCAGCGGCAACTGTTGCATCATGCGTCCGCGGCACGCGCGCGGGCAGCCCAGCGAACAACGTAGTCGATGCCGCTGTAGGTCGTCGTGAGCAGCACGAGCCAGCCCAGTACCGCGATCGGCCCGCTGGGCGGCAGGCCGAACACGAGCAGTGACAACGTGCTGAGGATATAGAGCAGCTGCAGGAACGAGTTCAGCTTGCTGGCGGTGCTCGGCTCGGCATCCAGCCGCTGCACGCGCCAGTGATAAAGCCCGGCGCCGGTCACGATGACGAGGTCGCGGATCACCACCGCGGCAAGCAGCCAGCCGGGCACATGACCCGCCATCCACAGCGTCACGAACGCCGTCGCCAGCAACAGCTTGTCGGCGGCGGGATCCAGCAATCCCCCCAGGCGACTCTGCCACGAGAAGCGTTTTGCGAGAAACCCGTCGAGGCCGTCAGTCACCCCGGCGATAAAAAACAGGCCCATGGCGAGCGGATAACGGCCTTCGATGATCGCCCAGCCCACCGGCACCGTCATCACGATGCGCAGTACGCAAAGCAGGTTGGGGATATCGCGCGCTCTCACCTGGCCACACGGTAATTGAGTTCGTATTCCGGCCCGGCACCCTTGTCCACCCGCAGCAGGCCGTCGAGTCGCACGGCTTCCCCGAGGGCGTCCGCGCCGCCGCGCAACTCGATGAGATAGACGATCCGGTCCTGCTCGACACGCTCCACGCCGACGCGTTCCACAGCGGTCAGGTTGCGCAGAAAGCGGCTCACCCGACCGTAGTCGGCGATCGTCTCCATCCCGGAGACGGCAAGCCTGACCTCGCGCGCCGCGCCGGCCGTGATGACCGCAAAGCGCGCAGCAAATCGATCCGCGAGCCGGTCGATGCTGGCGCCGACGTCGCCGCTCCATCGAGCCACCTCGTCGATACCGTAGAACGTCCAGCGCCCGTAGCCGAGATCGTCCGCGGACAGGCGCCCGACCAGCACCGCGTCCACGCCGTAGCGCGCTGAGGCGTCCCGGATCGAGCCCTCGAAGCCGCCCCACACCTCTGCGAAGGACGCCTTGGCGCGGTCCTCCGCATCCATCAGCGGAAACACCACGGGGATGCCGCGTCGTGCAGCCGCGTCCAGCACCTGCTGGCGGATGGCCGACTCCGCCGGCACCTCGTCTCCGGATGCGACCACGAAGCGCTGGCCGCCGCCCGCATCCACGGCGATCCACAACAAGGTTCCGGGACGTTCAGCACCCCAGACAGGCAGCCCGAGGCGGGCCAGTTCGCGTTCCAGCGCGACGCCGTCGAAAGCGGCCCAGAGAACTCCGGGAGCGGGCTGGCGAAACTGCTGGACATAGGCGGCCGCACTGTCGAGCAGCGGCTCTACCGCCGGCCGGTCGATGACATCCCGTCGGCCGGTGATGCGCACCAGCACCTGCGCAAGTGCCGCGCGGAAGCCGGCTTCGCGCTCGCCTTCGTAGGTGGCTTCGGCCTCGTAGAGCCCCGCCACGCTGGCGGCCCCGGCCGGCTGAGCCGGGCCGAGGACGCACGCCATGGCCAGCGCCAGCCAGAGTGCTGGACGAATGCGATGAATGAACACGTTCCGGGTTATCCTGCCTCGGATCGACGGGTCAGATAAAATACCACGCTACCGGCCTCTGGGCCTCCCAAGGATGCTCTCCCGATGAAAGACGTCTCATCGCTGACGTACAAGGACGCCGGCGTGGATATCGATGCCGGCAACGCGCTCGTGGAGCGCATCAAGCCGGCCGTGATCGCCACGCGCAGACCCGGGGTGCTGTCGGGCATCGGCGGCTTCGGCGGCCTGTTCGAGATCCCGTCCGGCTACCGGCGGCCAGTGCTAGTGGCGGGCACGGACGGTGTCGGCACGAAACTCAAGCTGGCCATCGAAACCGGCCGCCATGGCGGCGTCGGGATCGACCTCGTCGCGATGTGCGCCAACGACGTGATCGTGCAGGGCGCAGAACCGCTGTTCTTCCTCGACTACTACGCCACCGGCCGGCTCGACGTGGATGCGGCGACGGCCGTCATCGAGGGTATCGCGGCCGGCTGCAAGCTGGCGGGCGCCGCCCTGCTGGGTGGCGAGACCGCGGAACTGCCCGGCTTTTACGCCGGCGAGGACTATGACCTGGCGGGTTTTTGCGTGGGCATCGTCGAACACGAGCGGATCATCGACGGCAGTCTCGTCACTGCGGGAGACGCGGTAATCGGCATCGCCTCATCCGGACTGCACTCGAACGGCTACTCGCTGGCCCGCAAGGTCCTGGAAGTCAGCGGCGCCGCCCACGACATGCCGCTGGACGGCGCACCGCTGATCGAACGCCTGCTGGCACCTACGCGGATTTATGTCAAACCGTTGCTGGCCCTGATGGCAGAGTTCGAGGTGTGCGCGATGGCGCACATAACGGGTGGCGGGCTCCCGGAGAACCTGCCGCGCGCCCTGCCGGAGGGGCTCATGGCAACCATCGACACGACGAGCTGGCGGCGTCCTGCGCTGTTCGAGTGGCTGCAGTCGGCCGGCGGGATCGCGGATGCGGAGCTCTACAGGACGTTCAACTGCGGCATGGGCATGGCGGTGGTGGTGCGGCCCGAGGTGGCAAACGATGCCGTCGCCCTCCTGGAGGCGCAGGGCGAGCACGCCTGGATCGCCGGACGCATCGATGCGGGAGAACGCCGGGTGGTGCTCGCCGGATGAGCCGTGCGCCGCTCGGCATCGCCGTGCTCGTTTCCGGTCATGGCAGCAACCTTCAGGCGCTGCTGGACGCCGTGGCGACGGGCCGGCTCAACGCAGAAATCCGTCTCGTGGCCAGCGATCGCCCGGATGCCCGAGGCCTCGCGCGGGCCCGGGATGCGGGCGTGCCGGCAGTCGCCATCCCGCCCTCCGACTACTCCGACCGCGCCGCCTGGAACGCCGCGCTGGACGCTCAGTTGCGCGAATCCGGCGCGGAACTAGTGGTGCTGGCCGGCTTCATGCGCGTGCTTGGCGCGTCGCTCGTGGCGGCCTGGGCCGGACGCATGCTGAACGTCCACCCGTCGCTGTTGCCGCTGTATCGCGGCCTGCACACCCACCGGCGCGCGCTGGAGGACGGCCAGGCGATGCACGGCACGAGCATCCATTTCGTCACCGAGGAGCTGGACGGCGGACCAGTGATACTCCAGGCCGAGGTCGCGGTGCGGCCCGACGACACCGAGCAAAGCCTGGCGCAGCGCGTGCAGGCGCGTGAGCACGAGATCTACCCTCAGGTCGTCGAATGGATGGCCAGCGGCCGCCTGGCATGGCGCGACGGCGCGCCGTGGCTGGACGGCCGGCCGCTGGACGCGCCGCGGCGGGTCTAGGCTTTCGGCAGCGTCACGCCGCGCTGCCCCTGGTACTTCCCGCCCCGGTCGGCGTAGGAGATCTCGCACTCCTCGTCCGACTCGAGAAACAGCATCTGCGCCACGCCCTCGTTCGCGTAGATCTTCGCCGGCAGTGGCGTGGTGTTGGAAAACTCGAGCGTGACGTGGCCTTCCCACTCGGGCTCGAGCGGCGTGACGTTCACGATGATGCCGCAGCGCGCGTAGGTGCTCTTGCCCAGGCAAATGGTGAGCACCTTGCGCGGGATGCGGAAGTACTCGACGGTATGCGCCAGCGCGAAGGAATTGGGCGGGATGATGCACACGTCGCCGCGGACATCGACGAAGCTCGAGGCATCGAAAGCCTTGGGATCGACCACCGCGGAGTTGATGTTGGTGAATATCTTGAAATCGGGTGCGCAACGCACATCGTAGCCGTAGCTCGAGGTGCCGTAGCTGACAATCTTGCGCCCGTCCACGGCGCGCACCTGGCCGGGTTCGAAAGGCTCGATCATGCCGCTGGATGCCGCCATCTGGCGGATCCACCTGTCCGACTTGATGCTCAATCAATCGTCCTCGAAGCTGATGGTCGGGAACTTCGCGCCGGGCATGCTGCCACCGGCGGCGAGCCGCGCGCACATGCGCCGCGCGATGTCGAGATAGGCCCGCGCGGCGGGGCCTTCGGGATCGGCCACGACCGAGGGCTGGCCCGCATCGGCTTCTTCGCGGATGTTGATATCCAGCGGCAGGTTGCCGAGCAGTGGCACACCGTACTGCTCCGCCATGCGCTCCCCGCCTCCGGAACCGAAAATCGGCTCCTGATGACCGCAGTTGGAGCAGATGTGGAGACTCATGTTCTCCACGATGCCCAGCACCGGCACCTTGACCTTCTCGAACATCCGCAGGCCCTTGCGCGCATCGAGCAGGGCGATGTCCTGCGGCGTCGTGATGATCACCGCGCCGCTGACCGGAACACGCTGGGACAGCGTCAGCTGGATGTCGCCGGTGCCCGGCGGCATATCGACGATCAGGTAATCGATATCGCCCCAGTTGGTTTCACCCAGCAGCTGCTGGAGCGCCTGGGTCACCATCGGGCCGCGCCAGATCATCGGCTGGTCTTCGTCGATCAAAAAACCGATCGACATGCAATAGATCCCAAAGGCCTCCAGCGGATGGATCCGCTTGCCATCGGTGCTGGTCGGCTTGCGTCCCGACAGGCCCAGCATGCGCGGCTGGCTGGGGCCGTAGATGTCGGCATCGAGAATGCCGACCTTCGCACCTTCGGCCGCGAGCGCGAGCGCGAGGTTCACCGCGGTCGTGGACTTGCCGACGCCGCCCTTGCCGGAGGACACCGCGATGATGTTGCGGATCCCGGCCAAGGGCTGGAGTCCCGGCTGCACGGAGCGGGTTTCAACGTCCCACTGGACCTCGACCCGCACGCTGCTGACGCCTTCGAGCTCGGCAAACAACTTGCCGAACTCGGCCTGCAGTTCCTTTTCATAGCGGTCGGCCGGAAAGCCGAAACGCAAAACGACGCCGAGCACGCCGTCCTGGAAAGAAATGTCCGCCACCGCCCCGGCCGAAACCAGGTCTTGCTCGAGGATGGGGTCGATTCGTTGTGCCAACAGCGCGCGCGCGCCGTCGATAGTTGCCTGCGTCATGCCACTCCCCGGGGTTGGGTTCATCGCGTTGGAAGCCGCGTATTGTAGCCCATGCGCGCACCCGCGGCATGCGGCCTTGGACGGAAAACCGCTCTGCGTGTAACGTAGGCGGGATGCGAAAAAGCCGTCACGCCATTGTCGTCTCGCCCGGCCGGCCGGGGTGCGCGCCATGAGCCTGTTTGGCGGCTTCGTGGCCGACCGGCTGGTGGGCTCGATCCAGACCCCGGCGGACCTGGAGTCCCCGGCGGGCAAAAAAGCCGTGGCGAAATTGCGCAAAGTGGGCGGTCCGGCGATCGTCCGGGTGGTCGCGGAACTCGAGAGCGCGGACAAGGAGCGCGCCGCGGCATTGTCGCGCGTGCTCGGCATCCTGGTCTCCGTGCGCACCCTGCCTGAGGCCGCGGACGCACTGCGCCACTCCAACGCGCGCGGCGTGCAGGGGCTCGTCTGGGCACTGTCGCACAGCCGCGATTACAATCCGAACAAGCTGCTCGACTATCTCGCGGACGACGACATGCCGCGCGCCGCCATCCTGGAGATCCTGGAGGCGCAGAAAGATCGTCTCGAGTTCCGCCCGGTGCTGACCCGCGCCTACCAGGCGGAAAGCATCGAGAAAGCCGCCCTGTTCCGCCTGATCGGGGAAATGGCCGACGAATCCATGCTGCCCGAACTGATCGGAAGGCTGTCGGGAAAGGACGTCGCGGCCAAGGTGCATATCATCGAGATCCTGTCGCGTTTCGATCGCCCGGAAATCCGCCAGGCCCTCGCGGAGGAGCTTTCCAGCGAACACAAGCTGGTGCGACAGACAGCGCTCGGCGCCATCGGCCGGATGGGCGGCGACGTCGATATCGGCCGGCTGTGCAAGCTGCTGATGGATCCTGACCTGAACGTGCAGAACCGTGCGGTCGACGTCATCATCAAGCAGCGTCACCCTGATACGCTGAAGCACCTGGTGGAGGTCCTGAAAAGCGAGTCGGATTTCGCCCGTCGCGCCGCGGTCGAGGTGCTCAACGAGATCGGCGACCAGGAATCCATCAAGGACCTGCTCGGCGCACTGGGCGACGACGACTGGTGGGTCCGGGCCCGCGCCACGGATGCGCTGGCCCGCATCGGGGGTCCGCGCGTGATCGACGCCGTGCTCGGCCTGATCAGCGACCCGGACGAGTCGGTCCGGCGCGCGGCCGTCGAGATTCTCAACACCACCAAGGACGAGCGCGCCGTACAGCACCTCATCAAGGCCACCCGGGATGCCGACTGGTGGGTCCGGGACCGCTCGGCCGACGCGCTCGGCGAGATCGGCGACCCGCGGGCGGTGCCGGCGCTGGTGAAGATGCTCTCCACCGAACCTCGCTCTGTGCCGGCCGCCGTCCGTGCCATCGCCAAGCTTGCCGGCAAGGACGCCCTGCCGCACCTGGTGCCCCTGATGGACCACAAGGAGGCGCAGGTCCGGGTCGAGGTAATGGCGGCACTGGCGGAGATCGCCGACCCCGCCGACGCCGACTCCATCATCCAGCGACTCGCGAAGGAAAGCGCCTCCTCCGAGCACACCGTCAGCGAAGCCGCGGCTTCCGCCATCCAGCGACTCAGCGAACGGATGGGCTCCGGAACCCTCAGCGGCACACTGGGCACCACGACGGGCGGGTCCTCCCCCGCGGACGCGTCCCTCGCCGATGCCCGGGAATTGCGCGAACTCCTCAAGGCCAGTGCGCAACAGGCGGAGTCGCTGGACATCAGCAAGCTGGAGCCGGGTGACGTCATCGAGGGACGGTACAAGTACATCCGCAAGATCGGCAAGGGCGCCTTCGGCACCGTCCTGCTGGTGGAGGACATGGTCGTCGATGAGCGGCTGGTGTTGAAGTTCCTCAATCCCGGCGTCGCGGCCGACGAGGAAATGATGAAGCGCTTCGTGCACGAGCTGCGCTACTCGCGCAAGATCACGCATCCCAACGTCATACGGATCTACGATTTCATCGCCCTTGGCGGGCTGTACGCAATTTCGATGGAATACTTTGCCTCCCATACGCTATCGGACGAGTTGAAAGACGAGAAGCCCCTGCTTCTCAAGCGGTCCCTGCAATACAGCATGGACATCGCGACGGGCATGCAGGTGGCCCACCAGGCAGGCGTCATCCACCGCGACCTCAAACCCGCCAACGTACTGATCGACGACAACAGCCTCGTCAAGGTGGTCGATTTCGGCGTTGCTGCAGCGCGTGCCAGCGGCGACACGCAGCTCACCCGCACCGGCTATGTGATAGGCTCGCCGAAGTACATGGCGCCCGAGCAGATTCTCGGCAAGAAAGTGGATGAGAAGGCCGATGTCTACAGCCTTGGCGTCATGCTCTACGAAATGCTGACCGGTTTTGCGCCCTACACGCGTGGTGACCATATGTCGGTGATGTACCAGCACGTCCAGGGCAAAGCCAAGCGGGCACGGGATCTCAACCCCAACGTGCCGCAGGGGCTGTCCGATCTGGTGGCGCGCTGTATGGCGGTCGACAAGAGCAAGCGCTTTCCCTCGATGGACGAAGTCCGTTCCGCGCTGCTGCCTTTTGTCGGCAAGGAGAGCTGACCCCTGGCGAGGATAGACGCTTTCCTGCAGCTCGCCATGGCCCAGGGCTGCTCCGATATCCACCTCGCGGTCGGGGTGCCCCCGATGCTGCGCCTGCGGGGCGACCTGTTGCCGATCAAGTTCCGCGACCTGTCGCCTGCTGAACTCGAGGGCTACGTCAACGAAATCCTGACGCCCGGCCAGAAGCAGACCTACCGCGACGGACACGATCTCGATTTTTCCTACGTCAGCGGCGACGGCGGCCGCTTCCGCGTCAACATCTTCCGCAAAGACACCGGGCCCGGTGCGGTGTTTCGCTTCATCCCGGCGGAAGTGCCCACGCTCGAGTCACTGGGCCTGCCGCCGATCGTCCGCCAGCTCTGCGACTACCACCAGGGCATGGTCCTGGTCACGGGCGCTACGGGGACGGGCAAGTCCACGACTCTGGCGGCGATGATCGATTTCCTGAATTCGACGCGCAAGATGAATATCATCAGCCTCGAGGATCCCATCGAATTCGTGCACACGTGCAAGAACTCGCAGGTCGTACAACGCGAACTCGGCACGCACCTGAAGAGCTTCTCGGCCGGCGTCCGCGCCGCCCTGCGCGAGGATCCGGACGTCATCCTGGTCGGCGAGATGCGCGATGCAGACACCATCAGCATGGCCATGACGGCGGCGGAGACCGGGCACCTGGTGCTAGGTACGCTGCACACGACCGGCGCGGTGAAGACCATCGACCGGATCATCGACGCCCTGCCCGCCCAGCAGCGTGAGCAGACCAAGAGCTTCCTCTCGCAGAGCCTCGTCGCCGTGGTGACGCAGGTGCTGGTGAAGACGGCCGACGGCCAGGGCCGCAAGGCGATCCATGAGATTCTGGTGCAGAACAAGGCCATCGCGCGCCTCATCATGAGCGACCAGACCCACCTGATTCCGTCCCAGCTGCAGACCGGCAAAGAGGCCGGCATGCAGTTGATGGACCAGGCGCTGCTCGAGGCCATCCAGCGCCGCGAGATCGATCCCGACGACGCCTACCGGTTCACCACCGACAAGAAACAGTTTGCGCGCTTCGTCACCGATACCGGCGTTCTGCCGAAACTGGACCTGGCGGAATGAGCGACATCAGCACCTCGCAGCTGACCCGGAAGACGCAGCTGGTCGATCGCCTGCTGCGGGCGATGGTCGAAAAAAACGGCTCCGACCTGCACCTCATCGCGGGTAACCCGCCGCGCTTCCGCCTGCATGGCGACCTGCAGGTGCTGGAGCCGGACCTGCTCGACACCGAGGAGCTCGCGCAGAACCTGCAGACCATCGCGACGCCGCTGGCGGCGGCCACCTTCGACCGCGAGGAACAGGCCGACTTCGCCTACATGATCGAGGGCCTGTCGCGTTTCAGGGTGAACGTGTTCCGGCATCTCGGCGGGATGGGCGCTGTGATGCGTGCCATTCCCTCGGAAGCCGTGACGCTGGATTCCCTGAAGCTGCCGGACGTAGTGCGCGGCCTCTGCCAGCACCGCCAGGGCATGATCCTCGTCACCGGCAAGACGGGGTCGGGCAAGTCCACCACCCTGGCAGCGATGATCAACGAGATCAACGTGCGCCGCAAAGGGCACATCATCACGATCGAGGACCCGATCGAGTTCCTGCACCAGCGTCGCGGCTGCCTCATCAGCCAGCGCGAGGTCGGCAATCACACCAACAGCTTCGCCGAGGCCCTGCACTCCGCCCTGCGCGAGGATCCGGACGTGGTCCTGGTCGGCGAGTTGCGTGACCTCGAGACCATGAGCACGGCGATCACCGCCGCGGAGATGGGGATTCTCGTCATGGGCACGCTGCACACCAACGGTGCGGCCGCCACGGTGGACCGCATGGTGCATGCCTTCCCGCCGGAGAAGCAGGCACACGTGCGCACCATGCTGTCCACGTCGCTGCGCGGCGTGATTTCACAGCAACTCTGCCGGCGCAAGACAGGCGACGGCCGGATTCCGGCGCTGGAAATCCTGGTCAACACGCCGGCGATCTCCAACCTGCTTCGACAGGGCAAGCTGGACCAGCTCGAGACCGCGATGCAGTCCGGCGCGGCCGTGGGGATGCGCACCATGGACTCCGCGCTGCAGGAACTGCTCGACCGCCGCTTCATCACGGCCCGCGAAGCCTACGAGAAAGCGTCCGCCAAGGACCGCTTCCGCAAGCTCATGGAGCAGTCGGAGCCGCCCGGCAGCCATCCGGGGGCGCGTCCGTCGAATATGGCATAATTTCCGGCTTGTCGCCCAGTCCCCGATGACGCCGCTAACCGGCGGATGGAGTCCATGAGCACACGCCGCGAAATGCTCGTCACCAGCGCGCTGCCGTACGCCAACGGCCCGCTGCATCTCGGCCACCTCGTCGAGTACATCCAGACCGATATCTGGGTGCGTTTCCAGCGCATGCGCGGGCATCGCTGCATCTATGTCTGCGCCAGCGACGCGCACGGCACACCGATCATGCTGAAAGCACGCCAGGAGGGCATCGCCCCCGAGGCGCTGATCGCGGACGTTCATGCAACCCAGGTAGCCGACTTCGCGGGCTTCCACGTGGAGTTCGACAACTACCACACGACCCACTCCGCGGAGAACCGCGCGCTGGTCGAAGAGATCTTCGCGGCGTTGCAGGCGGGCGGGCACATCGAGTCGCGCAACGTGCGCCAGGCCTTCGACGAGAAGGAAGGCATGTTCCTGCCGGATCGTTTCGTGCGCGGCACCTGTCCGCGCTGCGGCGCCGCGGACCAGTACGGCGACAGTTGCGAAGTGTGCGGGGCCACCTACCGGCCGGCCGAGTTGATCGACGCCGTGTCGGTGCTTTCCGGCACGCCGCCGGTCGAACGCGATTCGGAACACCTGTTCTTCAAGCTCGGCGACTTCGAGGCGATGCTCAAGGAGTGGATGGCGGCCGGCCCGTTGCACGAGAGCATGCGCAACAAGCTCGAGGAGTGGTTCGAGGCAGGTCTGCAGGACTGGGACATCAGTCGCGACTCGCCCTATTTCGGCTTCGAGATTCCCGGCCACCCCGGCAAGTATTTCTACGTCTGGCTGGATGCGCCCATCGGCTACATCGCCAGCTTCCGGCAACTCTGCGACCGGCGCCCCGATCTCGATTTCGACGCCTGGTGGCGGCCGGGAAGCGACAAGGAGCTGTATCACTTCATCGGCAAGGACATCGGTTATTTCCACTCGCTGTTCTGGCCGGCGGTGCTGCACGGCGCGGGTTTCCGCACGCCGACCGCCGTGTTCGCGCACGGTTTCCTGACGGTCAACGGCGAGAAGATGTCGAAGTCCCGCGGCACCTTCATCCGGGCGCGCACCTGGCTGGAGCATCTCGACCCCGAAGCGTTGCGCTACTACTACGCCACCAAGCTCACGGCCGGCGCCGAGGACCTGGACCTGAACCTCGAGGACTTCGTCCAGCGGGTGAATTCCGACCTCGTCGGCAAGCTGGTGAATATCGCCAGCCGTTGTGCCGGCTTCGTGCATCGCGTGGCCGACGGCCGGCTCGCGGCCGCCCTGCCCGACCCCGGGCTGCATGCCGAGATCGTCGCTGCCGCGCCCGCCATCGAGGCCGCCTTCGACCAGCGGCGCTACGGACAGGCGATACGCCAGATCATGGCCCTGGCCGACCGCGCCAACCAGTACATCGACCGGGAGAAGCCCTGGATCATGGCGCGCGAAAGCGGCCGGGAGCAGGAGGTGCAGGCCGTCTGCACGCAGGGTCTGAACGCGTTCCGCAGCCTGGTCACCTGGCTCAAGCCCGTGCTGCCCCGCCTGGCAGGCGAAGCCGAGAGGTTCCTGAAGTGTGCGCCGCTGAACTGGGACGACGCCGTCGTGCCGTTGCTTGATCACCAGATCGGGCCGTTCGAGGCCCTCATGCAGCGCGTCGATCCGGCGGCCGTCCAGGGTCTGCTCGAGGCCTCCCGCGACAGCCTCGAGAAGAAGCCGGCCGCCGCCGGTGGCCCGACCCCCGCAGCCGGTGGCCCGACTCCCGCGGCCAGTGCCTCGCCCGCCGCTGCCGGTGACGAATCCCCGGCGGAGATCGCGATCGAGGATTTCCTCAAGATCGACCTGCGCGTGGCCCGCATTATCGAAGCCGACCAGGTCGACGGGGCCGACAAGCTCCTCAAACTCACGCTCGATCTCGGCGACGGCCGGCGCCAGGTGTTCTCCGGCATCCGCTCCGCGTATCGGGCCGAAGACTTGCCTGGGAAGCTCACGATCGTGGTCGCCAACCTGAAGGCGCGCAAGATGCGTTTCGGCGTGTCCGAGGGCATGGTGCTGGCGGCCTCGGGCGACGGCGGCATCTTCCTCGTGGCCCCCGATGCCGGCGCCGAGCCCGGCATGCGGGTGACCTGAACTGTCGAGACGTCGGATCAGCGGTTTATGAAAGAACTGGGACTCATTCTGGTGGCCACGGTTCTGGTGAACAACTTCGTGCTGGTGAAGTTTCTCGGCCTGTGCCCGTTCATGGGCGTTTCACGCAAACTGGAGACGGCCGCCGGAATGGCACTGGCCACCACCTTCGTGCTGACGCTGTCCTCAGTCTGCAGTTATCTCGTCCAGGAATGGCTGCTGGCACCGCTCGGCCTGGAATACCTGCGCACCATCGCCTTCATTCTCGTCATCGCGGGCGTCGTGCAGTTCACCGAGATGGTGGTGCATAAGACCAGTCCGCTGCTCTACCAGGTGCTGGGCATCTACCTGCCGCTGATCACCACCAACTGCGCCGTGCTCGGGGTCGCCCTGCTGAACGTACAGGAGAGCCACGGTTTTCTCGAGTCGTTCGTCTACGGGTTCGGCGCGGCGCTCGGATTCTCGCTGGTCCTCGTGCTGTTCGCGGGCGTGCGCGAGCGGGTCGCCGCCGCCGATGTGCCGGTGGCATTCCAGGGTGCGTCCATCGCGCTCGTCACCGCGGGACTGATGTCGCTGGCGTTCATGGGCTTCGCCGGACTGGTCCGGGGGTAGCAGCGCCATGATCTCCGCCATCCTGGTCATCGCCGGCCTCGCCGCCCTGTTCGGCCTTGCCCTGGGCTTCGCCGCCGTGCGCTTTCGCACCGAAGGCGATCCGGTGGCCGACCGGATCGATGCGCTGCTGCCGCAGACCCAGTGCGGCCAGTGCAGCTTCGCCGGCTGCCGCCCCTACGCAGAGGCGATCGCCGCCGGCGAGGTGGACATCAATCGCTGCCCGCCCGGTGGCGAGGCCACCATCCGCGCGCTCGCCGACCTGCTGGAGCGCGACCCGAAACCGCTGGACCCGGAAAGCGGCGAGCTCAAGGCCCGCACGGTCGCCGTCATCGACGAGCCCTTGTGCATCGGCTGCACCCTGTGCATCCAGGCCTGCCCCGTGGACGCCATCCTCGGCGCCGGCAAGCAGATGCACACCGTCATCGCATCGGAATGCACGGGCTGCGAATTGTGCGTGGCGCCCTGCCCGGTGGACTGCATCGCCATGGTCGAGGAACCCGTCACGCCGCGCACCTGGAAATGGCCGCGGCCGGGCGACTCGATGCCGACGGAACAACGGTGAGCGAGACACGCCTCTGGCATTTCCACGGCGGGCTCAAACTGGATTCGCGCACCGCGCGACCGGCCAGTGAACCCCTGCTCGAGATTCCCGTCCCGCCGCGACTCGTTCTGCCGCTGTCGCAGCATGTGGGCCAGCAGGCAGAAGCCGTGGTCAGCCCGGGCGAACGCGTCCTGCGGGGACAGCCGATCGCCCGCCCGAGCGGCTATGTCGCCGCCAAGGTCCATGCTTCGAGCAGCGGCACGGTCGTGGCTGTCGAGGACCACCCGGTCCCGCATCCCAGCGGCCTGGCAGCGCCGTGCATCATCATCGAGACCGACGGCCTGGACGAACCTTGGGAGGGCTACGAAGCGCTGGAGGATTTCAACGCCCTGGACGGCATGGAGTTGCGCGCGCGGGTCCGCGCCGCGGGCGTCGTAGGACTGGGCGGGGCGGCGTTCCCGACGGCGGTGAAGCTCGGCGCAGGCGCCGGACTGAAAATGCTGATCCTCAACGGCGCGGAGTGCGAGCCCTATATCTGCTGCGACGAGGTGCTGCTGAAGGAACGCCCGGAAGAGGTGCTGGCCGGCGCCCAGGTGCTGCTCCGCGCGCTCGAGATCGACCGCTGCTGCATCGCCATCGAGGAAGACAAGCCGCTGGCGAAACAGGCACTCCAGGCGGCGGTTGCGGCCGTCGGCGACACCCGGATCGAGGTCGTCTCGGTGCCCGCCATTTACCCCGAGGGCGGCGAGCGGCAGCTGATCAAGGTTCTGACGGGCGAGGAAGTGCCCGCGCGGGGCCTGCCGCCGGACATCGGCTATCTCTGCCATAACGTCGGCACGGCCGCCGCCGTGGCCCGGGCCGTGCTCCGCGGCGAACCCCTGATCTCGCGCATCGTCACGGTCACGGGGGCCGGCGTCGCGCGGCCGCGAAATCTCCAGGTGCGGCTCGGCACCCCGATCGCGTCACTGGTCGCCGCCTGCGGCGGTTACACGGACGAGGCGCAGCATCTGTTGATGGGCGGGGCGATGATGGGCTTTCCGCTGCCGGATGATTCGGTGCCGGTGGTCAAGGCGACCAACTGCATCGTGGTGGCCACGGCTGAAGACATCCAGCCACGGGCCCCAGCCATGCCCTGCATCCGCTGCGGCGAATGCGCGGAAGTGTGCCCGGCGCAACTCCTGCCGCAGCAGCTGTACTGGCACGCGCATGCCGGAGAGCTCGACCGGCTCGACGAGTACCATCTGTTCGACTGCATCGAATGCGGCTGCTGCGACGTCGTCTGCCCGAGCCAGCTGCCCCTGACCCAGTACTTCCGCTATGCGAAGACGGAACTGTGGGCGCGGGATCGCGACCGGGCGCGTTCGGACCTGGCGCGCGATCGCTTCGAGTCGCGGCGTGCGCGTATCGAAGCCGAGCAGGAGACGCGGCGCCGGCGCCTCGAAGAGAAGACGCGTGCCGCGAATGCCGCACGCGGTGACGAGGACGCCCGCAAGGCGATGATCGACGAGGCCCTGGAGCGCGTGCAGGCGCGCCGCGACGACGACCGGGCGGACGAAGGGAAATGAAATTCGCCGCCACGGTGCCGCCCCATGTCCGTCCGCGCACCAGCGTAACGCGGGTCATGGGCGAAGTATTGCTGGCGCTGGTGCCGGCCACCGCGGCCTGGGTGTGGTTCTTCGGCCCGGGACTGCTCTACAACATGGCGATCGCCGCCGGGGTGGCGCTGGCCTGCGAGGCGGGTGCCCTCGCGTTACGCGGGCGTGCCGTACTGCCCCAGCTGCAGGATCTCAGCGCGCTGGTTACCGCCGTCCTCCTGGCGTTCTGCTTGCCCCCCCTGACACCGTGGTGGATCACGGCCACCGGCGCGGCGTTCGCCGTCCTGTTCGCCAAGCAACTGTACGGCGGGCTCGGTTACAACCCGTTCAACCCGGCCATGGCGGGCTACGTCGTCGTGCTCATCTCCTTTCCGGAAGCCATGACGCGCTGGCTCCCCCCCGGCGGCGGGACACTCGGCGCATGGGAGACGCTGCGTTTCACACTGACCGGCATGCTGCCGGGCAACCTCAGCTGGGACGCGGTCACCGGCGCGACGCCACTGGACGACCTGCGCACACAGCTGTCGCTGGCGCGCACCGTCACAGAGATCCGCGGCGGCGAGCTCTACGGCCTGCTCGGCGGGCGGAACTGGGAGTCGATCGCGGGCTTCGTGGCGCTCGGCGGCATCTACCTGATGTGGCGCGGCATCATCCGCTGGCAGATCCCCGTCGCCGTGCTGCTCGGGGTGTTCGTGCCGGCCACTTTCTTCTGGCTGATCAACCCGGGCGCCTATCCCCCGCCGACGTTCCACCTGGTCAGCGGCGCGACCATGCTGTGCGCCTTTTTCATCGCGACGGACCCCGTCTCGGCGGCGACGAGCCGCGCCGGCCGCCTGGTCTACGGTTTCGCCATCGGCGTGCTCATCTTCGTCATTCGCAGCTGGGGCGGCTATCCGGACGGCGTGGCTTTCGCCGTGCTGTTGATGAACATGGCGGTGCCCGCGATCGACCACTTCACCCGTCCCCGCACGTACGGCCATGCGGGCTGAAACCACGCGCAGCATGTTCCGCGCCGCCGCGATCCTGGCGGGCTTCGCGGTGATCGGCGCCCTGCTGGTGGCGATCACCTGGCAGTCCACCGCTGAGCGCATCGCGGAAAACGAGCGGGCGTTTCTGCTGCGCAGCCTGACCGATGTCCTGCCCGAAGGCGCGTACGACAATGCCGTGCACGACGATGCGATCACCGTGACCGATCCGGATCTGCTGGGCACGGAAGATCCGGTCACGGTGTATCGTGCGCGGCGCGACGGAGAACCCGTGGCGGCCGTGCTGACACCGGTCGCACCGGGCGGTTACAGTGGGCCGATCCGGCTACTGGTCGGGGTGGGCGAAGACGGGACCCTAAGCGGCGTGCGCGTCGTCGCACATCGCGAGACGCCGGGGCTCGGCGACAAGATCGAGGTCGAGCGCGACGACTGGATTCTCGATTTCACCGGGCGACGGCTCGGCCAGCCGCCGCGCGAGCAATGGGCGGTCCGCCGCGACGGCGGCGTGTTCGACCAGTTCACCGGGGCCACCATCACGGCCCGCGCCGTCGTCTCTGCCGTCCGTGACGCGCTGATATACTTCGAGGCCAACCGCGACCGATTATTCAGCACGCCCGCCGGCACCCACGGGCTGGCGGCAAAGCCCGACGAGGAAGGACAGGAATGACGGCAAGGCCCGCGGAAGTCATCAAGACGGGGCTCTGGAGCAACAATGCGGGCCTCGTGCAGCTGCTCGGGCTCTGCCCGCTGCTCGCGGTCAGCACCAGTCTCGTCAATGGCCTCGGCCTGGGCATCGCCACTACGCTCGTGCTGATGGCCTCGAACCTCACGGTCTCGCTGATCCGTGACATCGTGCGCCCGGAAATCCGCATTCCCGTGTTCGTGCTGGTCATCGCCTCCTTCGTGACCGCGGTCGAACTGGTCATGAACGCCTGGTTCCACGAACTGTTTCGCGTGCTCGGCATCTTCATTCCGCTGATTGTCACCAACTGCGCCATCATCGGCCGGGCGGAGGCTTTCGCCTCCCGCCAACCGCCGACGCTCGCCGTGCTCGACGGCCTCGCCATGGGGCTGGGCTTTACCAGCGTGCTGGTGGTGCTCGGCGCGGCGCGCGAACTGCTCGGCCAGGGTTCGCTGTTCAGCGGCGCGCACATGATGTTCGGCGAGGGCTCGCGCTGGCTGGAGCTACAACTGGTCGACGGCGGTTTCCTGCTGGCCCTGCTGCCGCCGGGCGCTTTCATCGGCCTCGGCCTGATGGTCGCGGCCAAGAACCTCATCGACGCCGGTCGCGCCCGGCGCTCCCGCCAGGTCAGTGCGGAACCTGTCGGGGCCGCCGGCGAGCCAGCGTGAGCACGGCGCCGGCATGAACGACGCGAAACGTCGCGAACTCTATGCCCGCCTGCGCGCGGCAAATCCGGAGCCGACCACCGAGCTCGTCTACACCACTCCCTTCGAACTGCTCGTGGCGGTCGTGCTTTCGGCGCAGGCGACCGACAAGGGCGTCAATCGTGCCACCGCGAAACTGTTCGCGGCGGCCAGCACGCCGGCGGCCATCCAGGCGCTGGGCGAACAAGGACTGAAACGCTACATCAACTCGATCGGCCTCTACAACGCGAAGGCGAAGAACATCATCGCGCTGTGCGGCATGCTGCTCGATGCGCATGGCGGTGAAGTGCCGCGCGACCGCGCCGCGCTGGAGGCGCTTCCGGGCGTCGGCCGCAAAACCGCCAACGTGGTGCTCAATACCGCTTTCGGCGAACCCTTGATCGCCGTGGACACCCATATTTTCCGGGTCGCCAATCGCACCGGCCTCGCGCCCGGCAAGACGGTGCGGGCGGTCGAGGACCGGCTCGCCCGGGTCACGCCGCGCGAGTTCTTGAAGGACGCACACCACTGGCTCATCCTGCACGGCCGCTACGTCTGCAAGGCCCGCAAGCCGGCGTGCCCGACCTGCATCATCGCCGACCTGTGCGACTACCGGGCCAAGACGCCGGGCGACCCCCCGCCGCCACCGCTAAGGTCCCCGGCGAAACCCGGGCGGAACCGTCGTGCTGCTGCCGAGTGATCGCGAAGGGCTACGGGCCTTCTACGTCGAGGCCTGGCGGAAGCGCCGCGAGGGCCTGCCGGCGGAACCGCTGGAACACCAGGTGGCGGACGTCATCGCCCAGCACCCCGAGTACCATCCCCTCCTTGAAAGCGGCCCAGAGGCGCTCGAGCGCGACTGGACACCGGAGTCGGGCCAGGAAAACCCCTTCCTGCACATGGGCCTGCACCTCGGCCTGCGGGAACAGGTGGCCACCGACCGGCCGGCGGGCATCGCTGCGCTGCACCGCGAACTGGCGGCGCGCCACGGCCTGCACGAGGCCGAACACCGCATGGCCGAATGCCTCGCGGAAGCGCTCTGGCTCGCGCAGCGAAACAATTCCCCGCCCGACGAGGTCTCATACCTGAACGCCCTGCGCCGACTCCGGGATGCGGGCTAAAATGGGCATGGAACGAGTCGCGGGACGAGCATGAACAAGCTGCAGGAATATCCGGTCGAAGGCGTCGGACTGGGCCTCAGGCGCAGCATGATTGACGAACTCATGGCGGATCCGCCGTGGAACCTCGATTTCATGGAGGTGGCGCCGGAGAACTGGATCGGCGTGGGCGGGGCCCTGGGCCGCAAGTTCTGCTGGTTCACGGATCGTTTTCCTTTCGTCGTGCACGGCCTGTCCCTGTCGCTCGGCGGCCCGGCGCCGCTTGACGAGTATTTCCTGGAGCGCGCCAGGAGATTCCTCGACGCACACGGCGTGCGCTTTTACACCGAGCACCTTTCGTACACGGGGGACGAAGGCCACCTGTACGATCTCATGCCCATCCCCTTCACGGAGGAAGCGGTGCGCCACGTGGCCGGCCGGATCCGGCGTGCGGCGGAAATCCTCGAGCGGCCGATCGCCGTGGAGAACGTCTCATATTACGCAGCGCCGGGACAGGAAATGGCGGAGGCGGACTTCCTTCGCGCGGTGCTCGAGGAAGCCGATTGCGGATTGCTGCTGGACGTCAACAACGTGTACGTCAATGCCGTCAACCACGGCTACGATCCCGACGAGTTCCTCGCGGCGCTACCCGGCGACCGGGTCGTCTACCTGCATGTCGCCGGACATTACGTCGAAGCCGAGGATCTGCGCGTGGACACGCACGGCGCCGACGTCGCCGACCCGGTATGGGGACTGCTGGATCGGACCTATGCCCGCTTCGGCGTCATCCCAACCCTGCTGGAGCGCGACTTCAATATTCCGCCGCTGGCGCAGCTCCAGCGCGAGCTCGACATCATCCGCGGCTTGCAGAAGCGTCATGCCGATGGCTGAGGGCGACACGCTGCGGCAGCTGCAACACACATTCGCCGCTCACATTCGCGATCCCGACGGGGCGCCTGCGCCCGAGGGACTGGAAGACCGCCGTCTCGCCATCTACCGTGACCTGTTCTTCAACAACCTGCGCGACCTGCTCGGGCGCAGCTTCCCGGTGACCCGCAAGATTCTCGGCGAGGCCGCCTGGCAGCGCATGGTTCGCGACTGGCTGATCCGCCATCGCGCCCAGACCCCGCTGTTTCTCGAGTTGCCCCAGGAATTCCTCGGCTACCTGGCCGAAGAGCGTGCGCCGGACCCCGACGATCCGCCTTTTCTCGCCGAGCTCGCGCACTACGAATGGGTCGAGCTGGCGCTGGCCATCGACGAACGCGACATCATCTCGCTTGATGTCGCCGCCGACGGCGACCTGCTCGCCGGGGTTCCCGTGCTCTCGCCCCTGGCCTGGCCACTCGCCTATGCCTGGCCGGTCCACCGGCTGTCGCCCGATTACCAGCCGGACAGCCCGCCGGACGAACCCACCCGACTGCTCGTCTGGCGGGACCGGATCGATAAGGTCGGCTTCATGGAAATCAATCTCGTGACCGCGCGCCTCGTCGAGTTGCTCGCCGCGTCGGACGACACCCCTGCGCGGAGCGGGCGAGACTGCATGCTGCAGATCGCCGCCGAACTCGGCCAGGCCGAGCCCGAGCCGATCGTGGCTGCAGGCGCCGCAGTACTGCAGGACTTGCGGGCGCGGGACATCATCGTCGGCACGGCCATCGAACGATGACCACCGTGCGCCACGAAGCGCGATCCAGTGATCTGCAGCGGCGCCTGTTCACCGTCATCTTCCGTTCCGACACGCCGGCCGGGCAATTTTTCGACCTGGCGCTCATCGTCGCGATCCTGATCAGCGTCGCCACGGTGATGCTGACGACCGTCGATGCGATCAACGACAAGTACGGCCGGATCCTCTATCTCCTCGAATGGTTCTTCACGCTGCTGTTCAGCGTCGAGTACGGCTTGCGGATTTACTGCGTGCGCAACCGCAAAGGCTATGCCAAGAGTTTTCTCGGCGTCATCGACCTGCTGTCCGTGTTGCCGACCTATCTCGGGGTGATCTTCGCGGGCACCGCGCCGATGCTCGTGATCCGCATCCTCCGCGTGCTGCGCCTGTTCCGCATCATGCACATGCGCGAGTACGTCACCGAAGCGAACATACTGCTGGACGTCCTCGTGGGCAGCTGGCGCAAGACGCTGATCTTCGTGTACGCCGTGCTGACGCTCGTCGCCGTGTTCGGCACGCTGATGTACATGATCGAGGGCGAGGCCGGCGGCTTCCACAGCATCCCGGACAGCATGTACTGGGCGATCGTCACGCTCACCACCGTCGGCTACGGCGACATCGTCCCCGTGACACCAGTCGGCAAGACCATCGCCTCGCTCATCATGATCACGGGTTACGGCATCATCGCCGTGCCGATGGGAATTTTCTTCGCCGAATTCTCCGAGCAGAGCCGCCGCCGCGCGCGCGGGCGCCACTGCCCCGCCTGCGGCGCACAGGGGCATGATCCGGATGCAAACTACTGCAAGGCCTGCGCCGAACCGCTCGATGAACAAACGCAACGCTGAACAGGGTGCGAAGGCGGTCCCCGCCGCCGCCGCAGACACCGATACCAGGCGCATTGCCGTCGGGCTGAACGCCGTGATCATCGCCGTACGCGATGACGAGGCGCGGGTGCTGACGGTGGCATCGCCGGAAGACGGGGACCCGCCCGCCCTGCCGTCCGGCCCCTTCGATCCGGCCCACGACCGCACGCTCGAACTCGGATTGCGGGCCTGGGTGCAACAACAGACCGGACGCGAACTCGGCTACGTGGAACAGCTTTACACCTTCGGCGACGAAGGCCGCGACCCGCGGGAACGCGCCGGCGGCCCGCGCGTGCTGTCGATCGCCTATCTCGCCCTGGCGCAGGATCTCCCGGCGGTCGCCGCCGGCGGCGAATGGCTCAGTTGCTATCGCTTCCTGCCCTGGGAAGACTGGCGCAGCGAGCGGCCGCCCGTGCTCGAGGACATCGCGGTGGCACTGGGCGAGTGGAGCGAAAAGCCCGGCTCCGCGGGCGAGCGGGAACGCCGCCGCCGCCGCATGGAGATCTGTTTCGGCCTCAGCGACGCCGGCTGGGACGGTTACCGCGTGCTGGAACGCTACGAACTGCTCTACGGCGCAGGCCTGACGCACGAATACTGGCTCGACCGGGGCCGTCGTCCGCCGGGCTCCGCCGTGCTGTTCGGCCAGCCCATGGCCTACGACCATCGCCGCATCCTCGCCACGGGGCTCGCCCGGCTGCGCGGCAAGCTGCGTTATCGCCCCCTGGTGTTCGAACTGATCGAGGAGCAATTCACCCTCGCCCACCTGCAGCGGGTGGTGGAAGCCCTCTCGGGACTGCGCCTGCACAAGCAGAACTTCCGCCGGCTCGTCGAGAACGGCGGCCTGGTCGAGAAGACGGGGCAGATAGACACCCACACCGGCGGCCGGCCCGCGGAGCTGTTCCGATTCCGTCGCGAGGTGCTGCGCGAGCGGCGCGCTCCCGGCGTGGGCGCATTGACTCCGTTGAAGTTCTAGAGCCGCGCGGGCGGGCGCTGGACAAGCGTTATGCTCAGGCGTAGCATAAGTTTCAGGCCGACAACAGGCCTTTTTTTGACGTCCAGTATTGCTCGTTGTGAGTATAAGCCTATGACAGCACAGCTCCACTACACGCCCGAGATCGCCCGCCAGACGCGCCCGATCTACGAAAGCCTCCGGCATGTCATTCCGGAGGTCGAATGGGGCGTGCATGCGCCGTACATCGCCGCCATCAACAAGCTGAAGCGGGAAATGAACGCCGTGCTGCTGGTGCACAACTACCAGACGCCCGAGATCTTCCACGGCGTCGCCGATTACACGGGCGACTCGCTGGGCCTCGCGCGCCAGGCCGCCGAGACCGACGCGGACCTCATCGTCCAGTGCGGCGTGCATTTCATGGCGGAGACGTCGAAGATTCTCTGCCCCGACAAGACCGTGTTGATCCCGGATCTCGAAGCCGGCTGCTCGCTGGCGGCGTCCATCACCGGCGCCGACGTGCGCCTGCTCAAGGAGCGCTTCCCCGGTGTGCCGGTGGTCACCTACGTCAACACGAGCGCCGACGTGAAAGCCGAGTCAGACATCTGCTGCACCTCGGGCAACGCCGTCAGGATCGTCGAGTCGCTCGGCGTGGACCGCGTGATCTTCCTGCCGGACAACTACCTGGGGCGCTACGTCGCGGCCCAGACCGGCGTCGAACTGATCCTCTGGCACGGCACCTGCGAAGTCCACGAGCGCTTCACCGGCGCGGAACTGCGCGACTACCGCAAGCGCTGGGAGGGCATCCAGGTGATCGCCCATCCGGAATGCCCGCCAGACGTGCTGCAAGAAGCCGACTTCGTCGGCTCGACCAAAGGGATGATCGACTGGGTGGGTGACCATCGGCCGAACCGCGTGGTGATGATCACCGAGTGTTCGATGAGCGACAACGTCGCCGTCGAATACCCGGAGGTGGAATTCATCCGCCCCTGCAATCTCTGCCCGCACATGAAGCGCATCACCCTGCCGAACATCCTGCGCGCCCTGCAGACCCGCACCCACGAAGTCCATGTCGATCCCGAAACCGGGGCGCGGGCGCGGCGCGCCGTGGAAGCGATGCTGGCCGTCGCATGAGCCAGAGCATGCAGGCCGACGTGCTCGTGATCGGCGCCGGGGTCGCCGGCGCCAGCGTCGCGCTGCGCCTCGCGGCGGCGGGCCGGCGGGTGACCGTGCTGTGCGCGGCCCCGCTCGATGCGTCGGCGAGTGCCCAGGCCCTCGGCGGCATCGCCGCCGCACTGGCGCCGGACGATTCGCCGGCGCTACATCTCGAGGACACGCTCGGCGTAGGCGCAGGGCTGGGCCGCGAAGCTGCGGCCCGGATGACCGTCGAGGCGGCCCCCGCCGCCATCGCCTGGCTGGTCTCCCACGGAGTTGCGTTCGACCGCGCGCAGGACGCGCTCGACCTGGCGCAGGAAGGCGGGCACCGGCGACGCCGTATCGTGCACGCGGCCGATGCCACGGGCCGCGTAGTGATGAGGGCCCTGGCCGCGCGCCTCGCGGCGCATCCGCGCATCAGCCTGCTACGCGACCACGTGGCGGCGGAACTCGTCGTGACGGCTTCCGCAAGCGGCCGCACGGCCTGCACCGGAGCGCGCGTCTACGACGCGCACGCCGGGCGGATGATCACGATATCGGCCACCCATGTCGTGCTGGCGACGGGCGGCGCCTCGGGGGCCTTCGAGATCTCCACGAACAGTACGCGCCCCGTGGGCGACGGGATCGCGCTCGCCTGGCTTGCGGGCTGCCGCATCGCCAACATGGAGATGGTCCAGTTCCATCCGACCGCCTTGCGCCATCCGCGGTCGGAAGGCTGGCTCGTGACGGAGGCCATCCGCGGCGACGGCGGGCACCTGTGCCTGCCCGACGGCGAGCGTTTCATGTTCCGTCATGATCCGCGCGGCGAACTCGCGCCGCGCGACATCGTGGCACGCGCCATCCACGCCGAGATGCGCGCACATGGCCTGGACTCGGTCGGACTCGATATCAGCCATCTCGACGCGAGCAGGATCCGCGCGCGCTTCCCGAATACCCTCACGCACTGCGCTGCGCTCGGCATCGACATCACGCGTGCGCCGATGCCGGTGGCGCCGGCCGCGCACTACACCTGCGGCGGCGTGATGACCGGCGCAGCCGGCGAAACCGACATCGCGGGCCTCTACGCCATCGGCGAGGTCGCCTGGACCGGCCTGCACGGCGCCAACCGCCTGGCCAGCAATTCATTGCTCGAAGGCGTGGTGTTCGGGGCGACCGCCGCGGCCGACATCCTCGCCGCCCCGGCTTCGCACGCCGGCAGGCCGGACACGTCTATCGACACGCCTGCGGACGCGCCAGCCGCGACGCCGCCGGCGGCTCGCAGGGAAGCGCAGCGACTCGCCGCAGGGATCCGCCGCATCCTGTCGCGGGAGGCCGGGATCGTGCGCAGCGACACGGGGCTGGCCGGCGCGGTCGCCGGCCTCGGCGAACTGCAGCAACGCGTCGAGACGTTTTGCACACGACATGCGCCGGATCGCCGCCTGCTGGCCCTGCGCAACCTCGCCTGCGTGGCAAGCCTGATCGCGCAAAGCGCTGCATTGCGCAAGGAAAGTCGGGGCGCGCATTTCAACACCGATCATCCGCACAGCCATCCCGAGGGGGTGGATATCGTCCTCCGCAACCCGCGCGAGACCCTCGAAGGCTACCGCCACGCCGTGGCCTGACCCACTGTCGGAGCCGCTCCCGTCGGCCGATTTGCGCTAGTCTCAATGCTTTGAGTGGCGGGAGATCATCGCGATGGGCGTGTTGGAAAAAGGCGAGCGGGCCGAGTTGCATGCGAAGAATATTGCGGAGCGCGTCGGCGACCGGCTCGTGGAGGCATTTCATGTGCTTGCGCTGTTCATCATCGGCGCGGCGATCTTCTGGTCCGCGCTGTCGTTCCTGCTGGAGATGATTGCCACCGGCGAGGCGACGCTGCACGACATCCTGCTGCTGTTCATATACCTGGAACTCGGCGCGATGGTCGGCATTTATTTCCGCACCGACGAGTTGCCGGTCGAGTTCCTGCTCTACATCACGATCACGGTGATGACCCGGAAGCTGATCAGCGCGGAGGACCTGAGCGAGATGCGCATCCTGGTCACGACCGGGGCCGTGCTGATCCTCGCCGTCGCCGTCCTGCTGCTCCGCTACGGAGCGCACCGCTTCCCGAGCGCCAACCCGGGACGCAGACCGGCGGACGTCGATGCCGAGATCAGCCCGGCGGAAAAAGCCGCCCAAGCAACCAGTGGCTCGGGATGAACACGAAGGCCACGAGCCCGAGATATTGCAAGCCGAGGTAAACCGGCCGGGGCAGGCGTTTCTGCACGCGACCGAGACCGTAGACCCAGTTGATATTTTTCTCGGGCGTGCTGAACACGAAACTCAGCACCAGCACCAGTCCGCCCGCCGCCACGGTGACGACCAGCGACATCGCGGGATAACCGTAGGCGGCGACCAGCCAAAGCAGCACCAGCGGCAACGGCACATGGAACAGGGAGACACTCCGCAGCCAGAGGGGGATCGTCCGGTCGAACATGTATTCGGTCAGACCCGTGATCCGGCGACGCAGGAGCAGGCGCAGCGCGTAATCGACGTTCCACAGGACTTCCGGCAGCAGCACCATGCAGGCCAGCACGCCCGCCGCCAGGGGACTCTCCAGCCACATGGCGGGCGCCGCGCCGATGAACGCGATATCGGAGAACCAGAGGAAATTGGCCGGCCCGTAACGACGCCAGTAAATGACGACGAAGGCCAGCACAGCAAGCGTGTAGGCGATCTTGAACCATTCCGGGATGACGGACATGCCTGAATCCTTCACTGGCAAGCGCTCGATGGTGCCACGCTACCATCCGTCGCCGCCCGTGGCATCCGGGCTTTTTCGAATCGTATGCGGTATCCGCGCCTGGATCGTCGCCGCCTTGTCCTGCATCGCCGCAGTGCCGGCTGCGGGAGAGGTAGGATTTCGCCTCGCGCTGGCCGAAATCGAGGGGGCCGGTTGGCGCGCCGGCGACCTCGTTATCAGGCTGCATCGGGACGACGCCGGGCGGCTGACGGCGGCATTCACCGCAGGCTGGATCGAGCTGCCTGCGCCGCTCGGTACCCTGCGCGACATCCGCGGCGAATGCGCGGAACTCGTGATCACCCTGACGCGTTACCAGTGCGGGTCGCTGTCGGTCATGCCGGGGGATCTTGCGCCCGCCCTCCGGGGCCGGCTCGATTACGGGCGCACCGATGCAGCGGTCGACTGGCAACTGGAAACGGCGCCTGGCCCACCCGGATACCTCCGTTTCTCCGGCCGCCTGGCCCCCACCCGCTGGAGCGTCGACCTGGAGAGCGAGGACTGGCCCCTGGCGGATCTTGCGCCGGTGGCCAAGCTGCTGGGGCAGGCGTGGCCGGCGCTGGACGGGCGCGCGGCGTTTTCCCTCGTCGCCGAGAGCGAGGACGGCGCCCTGCCCTCCCTGGTCTTCAGCCTCGAGGGCAGCGACATCGGCGGCGGGAATGCCTCGGGCACCGTCGCGATGGCGGGACTCGGGGTCGAACTCAACGGCTCGGCCTGGCCCGCCGCCGAAGGACTCGCCTTCGACGCCCGCGGCCGCGTCACGGCCGGGGAGATCTATGTGGAGCCGCTCTACGCAGCGCTCGACACCTATCCGCTGGAAGCCACCGTGCGCGGACTCGCCGAATCCCGGCGAGTGGGAATCGAAACCTTCGTGGTCGAACAGGCCGCTGTCCTGCATGCGACGGGCGAGGCCGAGTTGCGGCGTGCAGCCGGCGCGTCCTGGCAGATCCCGACCGGCCGCGTGGAGCTCGTGGAGGCCCACCTGCCGGCCGCCTACGACATCATCCTGCAGCCCTATCTCGGCGCAACGCCGCTCGACGACCTGGAAACGGCCGGGCTGTTGCGCGGCTCGATGACGATCGAGGACCACCGGCCCGCGACTCTGGCCGTCGAGCTGGTCGCCGTGGACCTCGATGACCGGGGCGGGCGGCTAGCCATGTACGATCTCGCGGGAACCGTGGCGTGGTCCCGATGGACGCCGGACGGGCTGCTCGGCGAGCGGCTGCTCGACCTCGACTGGTCCGGCGGCTTTCTCGCCGGCGTGCCCTTCGGCGCGGCCGACCTGCACCTGCTCGGAAGCGCGAACGACTGGACGCTGGACGCCCCGGTGTCGATTCCGCTGCTCGACGGGGCACTGGAAATCGACAGCTTCGAGCTCACCCGCGTGCTGGCGGGCGAGCCGGAAATCCTGTTCGACGCGCGCCTCACGCCCATCGACATGCGCGCCTTGTCCCGGGCACTCGACTGGCCGCCGCTTTCCGGCCAGCTCTCGGGCCACTTGCCGGGACTGAGCTATCGCGACGGTACCCTGACGCTCGGCGGCGCGTTCACGGCGCAGCTCTTCGACGGCACCATCGAGATCCGTGACCTGCATGCAGAGCGGATCTTCCAGCCGCCGTCCCGCCTGACGGCGGAGATCGAACTGCAGAACCTCGCGCTGGGCGAACTCAGCGAGGCCCTGTCCTTCGGCTCCATGACCGGACGCGTCGAAGGTCATGTCCACGGGCTGGAAATGATCGACTGGCGGCCGGTGGCCTTCGACGCCCGCGTACAGACCCCGCCCGATGATCGCTCCACACGCCGCATCAGCCAGCGCGCCGTTGACAACATCGCGAGCCTCGGCGGTGGAGGGAGCGGCCTGTCGACGGGACTGCTTGGCCTGTTCGAGGAGTTCTCCTACGACGCCTTCGCCCTCGGCTGCCGCCTGGAGGGCGGCGTGTGCGAGATGTCGGGCCTCGAAGCGCGCGAGAACGGCTACACGATCCTGCGTGGCAGCGGCCTGCCACGTATCGACATCGTGGGCTTCGCCCGACAGGTCAGCTGGCCGACCCTCATGGAGCAGATCGCCGCCATCATGGCTTCGGAAGGACCGGAAATGAGATGATTCGAACTGCACCGGCAGGACGCGCGCTGCCCGCGTATGCTTTGTGCAGAGTCGAACGAATCCCGGGAGAGCCGCCATGCGCCGTCTGAAACTGAACCTCCTGCTGGTCGCCGCGATCTTCGTCGCCGCCTGCGTCACTATCAACGTCTACTTCCCCGCCGCCCAGGCCGAGAAGGCCGCGGACCGGATCATCTCGGACGTCTGGGGCCGGGATTCCGCACCGGACGGCGAGGAACCGCAGGGCCGGCTGCAGGCGCCCGACGCCCGCTTCGCGCCCGTGACGATGGTCCGCTACACCGCGGTGGGCATGCTGGACTTTCTCGTACCCCGAGCGGAGGCGCAGGACTTCGACATCGAGACGCCGGAGATCCGCGCCCTGACCAGCGCCATGAACGCCCGCCACAAGAAGTTGAAGCCCTATTACGATTCAGGAGCGATCGGCCTGACCACCGACGGTCTCATCGCGATCCGGGATCGCAACCAGGTGCCGCTGGCCGCGCGCAACACGCTGCGGCAACTGGTCGACGAAGAGAACCGCGATCGCAATGCGCTGTACCGCGCCATCGCGGAGGCCAACGACCAGCCGGAATGGGAAAACGAGATTCGCGAGACGTTCGCCCAGCGCTGGATCGACCGCGCGAGCAAGGGCTGGTGGTACCAGGGCTCGGGCGGGCAATGGACGCAGAAATAAACTTGCACACAAGGACGGCTTCACCATGAACGATGTCATGCGCATGCTCGCGGCCTGGGCGCTCGTCCATGAAACGGCCGACGAAGGATGGAAAGCGTCGGTCGGGCGCGGGAAGGAACTTACGCCGGGCGAACTGGACCAGAGCCCCGAGGCCTTCGTGGACGGGCTCGCCGCACTGGTCGCCGAGGAAAAGGAAAAGCTCAAGGCGTCGCTCGCCAATCCGGCCCGGGATACCGCCGCGCCGCGTGAGGACCTCGCCGTCCAGCTCGAGGCGATGCGTTTCGAGCTCGCCGAACTGCGCGGCTGCATCGAGTCGCTGCAGGCGTCGGTCGACGCCATCGCCGCCCGCAACAAGGATTAGCGTCGTGAGCGCACGTGGGCGTGTCATCGCCGGGGTCGTCCTGCGCCGGCTCATCGCCACGGTGTGGCACACGCGCTTCGGCCTGCGGCGCGGGCAGCGGCGCCGCCGGGCGGTCGCATTGCAGCTGCGACTGGCCTGCGAAGAGCTCGGCCCGACCTTCATCAAGCTGGGGCAACTCGCTTCGGTGCGCCCGGACGTGTTCGCGCCGGAAACTGTTTTCGAACTCGAGCGCCTCCGCGACCGCGTACCGCCTGTGCCGCTCGATGCCGTGCGCGCCATTCTCACGGCAGAGTTCGGTGCGTCGCCCGACATGGTGTTCGCGTCCTTCGAACCGCAGCCGGTCGCGACTGCGTCCATCGCCCAGGTGCACGCCGCCCGGCTGGCGAAAGCTTATCGCACTGTCGCGGGCGCCACGCTGCCCGCGGGGAGCCGCGTCGCGGTGAAGGTCGTGCGGCCAGGCATCGAGGCGACGATCCAGGCGGATCTCGTCGTGGCGCAACGCTGGGCCCGGAGGCTCGAGCGGATACCCCGCATCGCGCGCCTGCGACCGGTCGCATTGCTGGAGGAGTTCCGCGGCGCTCTCGCGAGCGAAGTCGATCTGCGCAATGAGGGACGGATCGCCGACCGCTTCGCGCGCGACTTCGCCGACGACCCCCTGATCGTCGTGCCGCGCGTCGTGTGGCGGCATACGACCCGCCGCGTGCTGACGACGGAATTCGCCGACGGCTGGACGCTGGACAAGCTGGATGACGCGCATCGCAGCGGCATCGACGCGAAGCGGCTGGCGACACACGGCGCGGAGGTCTTCATGCGCCAGGTGCTGATGCACGGCCGTTACCACGCGGACCTGCACCCGGCCAACCTCATGGTCACGACCGACGGCCGGATCTGTTATCTCGATTTCGGCATCACCGGGCGCACCACGCCGGCCCAACGCATCGCCATTGCCCAGGTGCTGGCGGCGACAGTCTACGGCGATGCGACGCGCGCCCTGTATTACTCACGCCTTCTCGGCCTGGAGGTGACCGAGCAGCAGGCACCTGCGGTTCACGACACCGTGGCAGCGCTGATGCGCGAGCACCTCGGACGCGGGGAGCGCCCCGACATCCGCGGCTTCGCGCTCGGCTTCCTGGGTATGCTGGCCGACTTCCGGATCTCGATCCCGGCAGGCTACGGGTTGCTCATCAAGGCGCTGGTCACGGTGGAAGGCGTGGCGCAGGCGATCTATCCCGACATCGACATCGTCGACTCGGCACGCCCATTCGCGACCCGTCTCATCGCCGCGCAACTGGCGCGGCCCGAGCGCCTGCAGGCACGCGTGCCGGCCGCCATGCGCGCCGCGCTCGTCGAGCTCCTCGCCTGAAGGCAGCGTACTCGCCCGCCGCGAAGCCCGACTTTCCCGCCGCGAAGCCCCACTCGCCCGGCGTCGAGCCGAAGAACACGCCCTCGCGCCAGCGATGCGTGCCGCCGGCGTTGTTCCTGCCAGTCGTTCGATTCACTCCCTGATGAACTCGAGCAGGTGCAGCGAGGCCGCGACGATGTGCAGGACGTAGCATACGACCATCAGCTGCGCGGCGGCGATATGGTAGCGGCGCCAGTGCACGGCCTCGGCGCTGCCCTCGAACACCAGCCAACCCGCGCCCGTAACGGCAGCCGCCAGCAGCGAGGCCAGCAGCAGGCCCTTGATGGTGCCGAACAGGCCGCTGCCCTCCGAGCTGGGAATCCGACCGCGGAACAGGCCCCGCAGGTCGCGTCCGACCGGGCTGAAGTTACCCGTCAGCCAGGGAAAATAGTGGCGCCACCGGCCGAGTTGCAGGCAGGACACCGTGAAGGTCACGGCCAGCACCAGGACGACGAGGCCGATCGCAATATGCGCGTAATCGAGAAACCCGGCGTTACGCGGGATCCGCCGCAGCATGTGCACCCAGGGACTGGTGAGAATCAGCCAGGCCGATAACACGGCTACCAGCAGGTGCTGGCTCGCCGCAAGTCTGCCGAACATGCCCGACACCGGACCTCAGGCCGGGGGACCGCCGGGACCG
>Ga0102941_1000023_pt1 | contig 49488 bp, 44 predicted proteins | sample SalPonR2_C_D2_MG_FD_79281 | JGI IMG/M metagenome (GOLD analysis project Ga0102941, IMG submission 79281) | Salt pond soil microbial communities from South San Francisco under conditions of wetland restoration - Salt Pond MetaG R2_C_D2_MG | ecosystem: Environmental > Aquatic > Marine > Intertidal... | reverse complement strand
GGGGTTACCTTAAAATTATTCATAACCATAGAAACTGAGTTTTTATAGAATAGGGTATTTAAAATATTATAAAATATATTCTTAACCTACCATTTCAAAATGGTTATGAATAATTAAGGTAAATAGAATTATTGTAAATTAATTATGGTGAGTCAGAAAAAAGTGTCTTCCTCATTCTTTTATGAGATTTATTCGCTCTCATAAATCCATATAAATTAAGAAATATTTATCCGAGCCCCTTATAAAAACGGGTGAGTAACTTTTTACGCAACAAATAATTATAAAAATATTTAATACTTTAAGTAAAACTTAAAACGATATTCTGATTAAATTTAATCGTAAACTGAGTAGAACAGAAAAAAACACTAGTTTAATCTACAGGAAATATATGTATATTGTTTCTCAAGATTATAAAACTGTTATCTTAACTATTTTCTACTTCAAGTTCTTCTTCCTTGACTTCTTCTTTGTCAGCATCCTTCCATAACTTCTCAATATTGTAATAATCTCTAGTGTCTCTTTGAAAGATATGGACTACAAAATCGACGTAATCCAGTAATACCCACTCTAAATTTTCATAACCTTCTCTATGCCAGGGCTTAATTTCTTCTCTAAGTTCTTTTTCAATTCCATCAGAAATTGCTTTTACTTGAGCGTCTACTTCTCCACTACAAATGATAAAATAATCTGTCATAGAGGTCAATTCTTTTAAATCAAGAATAACTACATTCTGGGCTTTTTTATCAAGCGCTGCATGCGCAGCCTGTTTTACCCAATTATATATTTTAGTTTCCGTATTTTCTTCTGTTTCCTTAGTTTTGGTTATTTCTTCGATAAATTCTCTCCTGTTTTTATTATTTTTTGATAAATTTCTAACTCCTTATAATCTTTACCAATTACTAAAGTAAAATCCGTATGGGGTGTCGCTGTATCTTTGACCTGTACTCTTTGTTTCGAAAAATTTAAAACCTTGTTTAATATTTTGAATTTATCCTTATTTTTTACCCTTTGAACTAGATACGTTTTTTTATTATCCATACTTTCTGCATTCCCGGTGTAGGATACATCAATCCCTTTTTTTCTCAGATAATTACTGAATTTTCCGGCCATTCCAGACACACCACAGCCATTTAAAACTTCTACCATTACTGGTGTATAATTTTTCTGAACAACATCGGTCTGATTTAGATCAATCTTTTTATCCTGATTAATCAGCCTTTGTCCTGCAGAAAAAACAAATCCAATCACAACGGTAGCTATACATACGATAGCGATATTAAATAACCATTTTTGATAATTTCTACCTGTGTTTTTTTCCTTATTTTGCAATCCTAATTCTCTCTATTTCCTAACGCCAATTATAAAAGCCTGAATTATAATAGTCGTTATAATAAGATCGACCACTATAATAAGGTTGTTTTTGGAAGCTTACTCGAATTTTTGAATTTTCTGAAGGTTTATAAAGCACATCCGCTCCATAAATTAAATTTTGAGAAACATTTCCATCAACAGTATTATTCATACTTAAAGGATCATGCATAAAACCAAATCGAGCATTGATTTTTAAATTCTCTGCTAAAAGGTAACTCATATTATTCATATACAATCCCATAGAACTAGTTCTGCCATTCCCAAATCCCATAGACAAACTATAGGATTGCTGCATATTGAATCTTTTAGAATTAAACCAGTCAAGTCCGGACACTTTTGAAGCATTCCCTGGATATCTAATTGCTTCCTGTATTGTAGGTTTATCTTCAACTTGAGCTTTATACTGGGCCGCCCCAATCTCCATAAAAACTATCATCAAACTAATTGTGATGATAAAAACTTTTGATATTCTCATCATGATCACCTCCCTTTTTGCAATAACATTTTAATAGTAATTCCACTCTAAATCAAGATAATTCTAATTTCAGAATAAATCAATAAGAACGTATTTATTCTAAGCCAATCTTCCTTCTTTGTTTATACCCAAAAACTCTATAAATAGTTCCAAAATATCCTTACTTCAATTTTAGTTGAGCTATTTTAATATAATATTGTCGATCAATCGTGTTTCTCCGAACCAAACTGCAACTGCAGCAAAGACTCCCTCACTAACTTCCTCTACTTCCTCTAGATTTTTATTATTTACAATAGCAACATATTCTATCTCTGCTTTTTCTGTTTCATTAATTTTATCATGTATAAATTCCTTTATATACGAAGCAGAAGTTTCCCCATTTTCTACTTTTTTCTTTGCCTCTTTTAGAGCTTGATAGAGTATTGGAGCCTGTTCTCTTTCCTCTTCTGATAAGTATACATTTCTAGAACTCGTTGCCAGACCATCTTCTTCTCTTATGATATCTCCTAAAACAATATCGATATTAAAATTTAGATCATCAACCATTCTTCTAATGATAATCGCCTGCTGATAATCTTTTTGACCAAAAACAGCAAAATCGGGATTAATTATATTAAACATTTTGCTAACAATAGTCGTTACTCCCCTAAAATGATTATCACGAGTTGCTCCACATAATTTGTCTGACAACTCAATATTTTGTACATAAGTTGAAAAATTTTCGGAATACATCTCATCATTATCGGGATGAAATATATAATCAACTCCTCTTTCCCGGGCCAATTTTGCATCTCTATTCATATCTCTGGGATATTTTTCCAGATCTTCGTCCGGTCCGAATTGAGTCGGATTCACATAAATACTAACCACGACCACCTCTGCTTTTTCTCTAGCAATATCTATGAGAGATAAATGTCCTTCATGGAAATACCCCATGGTAGGTACGTAACCAATTGTTTCATTTTTACTACAATGTTTATCCAGTATCTTTCTTAATCTATCTATTTCTTCAATTACTTTCATTGTCACACCTACTTATTTTAATTTAATATTCAAATTTGTCTCTAAAAAAATGATTCCTTTTCAGAAGGATAATTGCCCTTTTTTACATCTTCACAATATTGGCTAACTGCCTCTTTTATGTACCCGGAGAGGTTAGAATATTCTCTTAAAAATTTGGGACTAAATTCTTCATTCATTCCCAGCATATCATAGGCCACTAAAATCTGGCCGTCACATTGATTCCCTGCACCTATTCCAATAGTCGGAATACTGAGCGAATTTGTTACTTCTTCAGCCAAACCAGAAGGTATTTCTTCAAATACTATTCCAAAGGCCCCGGCGTCTTCTAAAGCCAGAGCATCATCTCTCAATTGCTGTGCTGTTTCTTTCTCAGTAGCCTGCACTCCATATCCACCTAAAGCATGTATACTCTGGGGAGTTAATCCTAGATGTCCTAAGACGGGAATCCCTATCTCTGTGATAGATTCAACAGTAGCAGCAATTTCCTGCCCTCCTTCAATTTTCACTCCTTCCACATGTCCTTCCTTCATCAATCGACCAGCATTATGCAAGGCCTTTTCTCTGCTTTCCTGGTATGACATGAAAGGCATATCAGCAACTATAAAAGCATTGCTTGCTCCTCTAACCACGGCACGGGAATGATAGATCATTTCATCCATAGTCATAGGAATGGTAGTCTCTCGACCAGCAATGACATTAGCAGCAGAATCCCCAATTAACAAAAGATCTATTCCGGCTTTATCCATTAATTTAGCAAATGTATAATCATAAGCAGTTAATGCGGCTATTTTTTCATTATTTTCTTTCATTTTCTGCAGAGTATTAATTGTTATCTTGTCCATCTTTATTTCCTCCTCAGATCTTCAACTCATTATTAAAAAAACAATGCTTCTTTGAGTATGACAGATTTTATTTATATAAAATTCTGGATAGTAATTGAATTTATCCCCCTACTTCTTTATCCAATATATCTCTATATTGATTTATAAACTTATTATGGATTCGGAAGACAATCTCCGGAAGTTCCTCCCAATCAAAAAATCTAGCCTGAGAGGCATCATCACCTGCCTTTAAATCATATTCAGACAAACTTACTACAAACCCAATTAATAAAACATTTCCATAATGTCCTTCTACATGACTATAAGCACCCAATAATTTTTTTATAGAACCATTCAATCCTGTTTCTTCCTTTAACTCTCTCAATGCTGTCTCACGAATTGTTTCATTAGACTCAACAAACCCACCTGGTAAACACCAACCTCCTTTCTGAGGCTTAACATTCCTTTTTACAAGTAATAGTTGACCTTCTGGATTTGTCGCACAAACAGCAACAGAGGGAATAGGATTCTTGTAAAGGATTTCCTCACAATCAGGACAGTATTGACGAATTCGTCCCTCTGTTTGAATAGATTGTGTCTGTTGACCACATTTATAGCAATATTTGTATTTCATATCTAGTAAATTAATAAAAATAAATTATATTGAAAACAATTATGCAATTTTGTAGTTTTAAGCGAGTTTTTGAATTAATTTGGAGTTTTTTAGAATGAAACAGGCAGTAACAGTAGTAGGCTCTGTTGCTCTGGACGACATCGAAACTGATGTTAGCCAGAAAACTGATGTAGTTGGAGGATCCGCAATCTATTTTTCCATCTCTGGCTCTTTTTTCAGTAAAATCGAAATGGTTGGAGTAGCGGGAACTGACTTCCCAAAAAAGACTATCGAAGAATTAAAAAAATATGACATCGATTTAGAAGGTTTAAAACTGCAAGAAGGGAAAACTTTTAAATGGGGAGGTAGATATCACTCAGGACTTCAGAAACGTGATACATTATATACTCATCTAAATGTATTTAAAAATTTTTCACCGAATATTCCAGATAATTACAAGAATACTCCTTACGTCTTTTTGGGTAATATACAACCAGAATTACAATTATCAGTACTGAATCAGTTAGAATCTCCTGAATTCGTTGCGCTCGATACAATGAATCTATGGATTAACGAAAAGCGCGAGAAATTAATGAAAGTCATTAAAAGATCAGATTTACTTATCATCAATGATGAAGAATTAACTGATCTTACGGAAGAAAGAAACATTATTAAGGGAGTGCGTTCTCTTCACCAGGAAGGTATAAAATACATAATAATCAAAAAAGGACAACATGGAGCCTATCTCAGTCACTTCTCCACTTCTGATCAAAAAGATTCCTCTTTATTTTATTCTCCGGCTTTTCCTACTCCACTTCCCAAGGACCCTACCGGAGCAGGGGATAGTTTTGCGGGAGGATTCATGGGATACCTTGCTTCCTGCGATGAAATTAATTTTACCAATATGAAGAAAGCTCTTGTTTACGGTAATATCATGGGCTCTTTCTCTATTGAAGAATTTAGTATTAAAAAATTGCTTCAAATCGATAAAAAGGACATAGAAGAGAGGTACAAAAAACTGCGGAAAATTTCAACAATATAAACTATCATGATTAAACCAATATTTTGGAAAGACAAATCACTTTATATAATTGACCAGACTAAGTTACCGGAAAGTTATTCTGAAATTGAGATTAATGACCATTTCGAAATGGCTAGGGCAATCAAAGAACTTTCTATCAGGGGAGCTCCGGCAATAGGTATAGGTGCAGCTTTTGGCCTCGCAGTTGGATTAAGACAATACCAGACTCTTCCTAAAAATAAATTCTATTCCAAACTGGATGAAATTTACGATATTTTGTCCGAGACAAGACCAACTGCAGTAAATCTTGAATGGGCATTAACAAGAATGAAATCTAAAGCTCTTGCAAATCAGGACAAGAGTAATTCTCAAGTAATTACTATACTTATCAAAGAAGCACAAAAAATACATCAGGAGGACATTAATTCTTGCGTAGCTATCGGAGAAAATGGTGCCGCTTTACTTTCCAAAAATTCTAACATTTTAACACATTGTAATACAGGGGGCTTAGCAACAGGTGGATTAGGTACGGCTTTAGGAATAATCATCACTGCCCATCATCAAAATAAAATTCAGAAAATTTTTGTAGATGAAACTAGACCTCTATTACAGGGTGCTCGCCTAACTATGTGGGAATTGAGGCAGGAAGAAGTGCCTGCCATACTCAATATTGATAGCTCAGCAGGTTTTATAATGAAAAATAAAAATATCGAGGCAGTAATTGTAGGGGCTGATAGGATTGCTAAAAATGGTGACGTAGCAAACAAAATTGGTACTTATTCACTGGCTGTACTTGCTGATTTTCACAATATTCCCTTCTATGTAGCAGCTCCCACTTCAACTATAGATAATAATATTGAATCTGGCGGTCAGATTCCGCTAGAACATCGTTCAGAACAAGAAATCAAATATATTGGAAACCAATTGATTGCTCCGCAAAACTCTGAAGCCCTCTCACCTGCCTTTGATATTACTCCCAACAATCTAATCTCCGCAATTATTACCGAAGAAAAAATTATAAAATAATCGGAAATTTATTCATCTTCTAACTTTTCTTTTTCCTCCTCATAGCAGGAGGGACACAATCCATGAGAAAATTGTGCCTCAGAATGTTCAGCTATATACTTCTCTACTTTGTGCCAATATCCCCCATCATCCCGAATTTTATTACACTTTGAACAGATTGGCACCAATCCCTCCAGAGTTTTGACTCGCTCAAGGGCCTCCTGTAACTCATTAATCAACTTATTTTTTTCCTGGATTAACTCATTACGCTGTTGTGCGTATTTGACAGCTCTGTTTAACAAATAACTGTCAAAATGGTCTTTGATAAGATACTCTTGGGCCCCTTTTTTTATGGCCTCCTTACCTACCTCTTCTTGTCCAACTCCTACCAGTAAGATCAAAGGGGGCGCTTCAGGTTTATCTAATATTTTTTCTAAGAGCCCAAAGGTATTATAATTGTTTTCCTCTCTATTAAAAATAATACAGTCATAGCGGATCTTATCCAATTTATCCAAGGCACTCCCACTATCCTCAATAATATGATGATTGATATCATTACTCAATCTATTTAAGGCTTGACGTAGTTTGAGCTGAATTTTTTTTCGGCTCGCTATAATCAAAATATTCTGTTCATTTTCACTCATATTTCTCCAGTACTTCACTAATTTCTTTTTTCACTTTGGAAGGAGAAACTGGCTTAAAAATTATTTTATCAATGGCCTGATGTTTTTTTATATCTTTTGAGATATTACCACCATACCCAGTTATTAAAAGAACAGGCACGTGAGCTATTTTTTTCACCTTGACTGCCAGGCTATCTCCGTCCATTCCAGGCATTTTAAGGTCTGTTAAAATCAGATCATATTTATCAGATTTATTTTCCAATTTTTCAATAGCTTCTGATCCAGAAATAACAGAGGTAACATTAAAATCTAACCTCTCTAAGACACGATTCAAAACCTTCCTAACACTTTTCTCATCTTCAACAAGTAATATATTCTTTTTATTATAGTTTTCTAGTTCAACTTTTTCCCTAGCAAAATTAATCTTAGTCCTATTCTCCAAAGTTGGAAAATATATCTTTACAGAGGAACCATTTTTACTCTCCTCAATATCCAAAACCCCATTATTTCGATCTACAATATTTTGGATGATAGAAATGTAGTCACCAACCTCCTTTAAATATTGAGAATCTGGCAAAGGTGTCAAACTTTCTAGGATTTCTTCTTTAGTCACCTGCGTACCATCTGATTTAAATATAAAAGAAAGAACAAGATACTCTTGCTGATATTCAAGAGGCAAAGAATTTTCTCTTTTACCATTCGCATTAATTTTCCCTAGCTCAATTATCAATTTTCCGCCTCCATGTTTACTGATTTCTTCGCAGGCATATGTTGAGATATCGACCAGTAATTGATGTATTTGAGCAACATCAGCGTAAATTTGTTTTTCTTTCACTCCGATATTTTTTTCAATTTTTACATCAGTTTTAACTATTTTCTCTATAAAAGGAAGAGTATCCTCAAGAGTTTCAGCCAGCCTGATAGTATTTTTTTGTTGTTCCACTTCTTCACTGAATAATTTTAACTGTTTTAAAAGATCTTTCGCCAGTTGAGCCGAATTAATGATCTGCTTAAAAGTAGTATAATATTCCTGTTCTGGTGTTAATTTCTCTATTTCCATAGAGGACAAAGCCAAGATGGGGGTAAGTAAATTATTAAAATTATTGGCCAGATTTTTAGTAAGTGAACCTATTATTTCCAATTTTTGAGTGCTCTGTAATCTCTTTTCTAATCCTCTCCTTATATCTTCTTGCTTCTTTTCTTCACGAAGGTTATTAAAAATAAATGCTAACCATTTATCATCTGATCCTGTAAGATCTAATCGACTGATATAATAATTAATGGGAAATTGGTAACCTTCAACACTTTTTAATATTGCTTCTCCACTATTATCTCTATTTTCCTGCAATGTTTTTTGAATTGGATCAATTTTTTTCTCTTTATTATCAATTTTACGAAATTCTATTGTTTCTGAATAATAGTTATTACTAGATATAATTTTTTTTATCCCTGTTACCTGAGCAGCTTGTTCATTTACATACATAATTCGTCCAGCGGAATCTAATAATAAAACCCCCTCTTCTATATTTTTACAGACCTCATCTAGACACTCGTATTTTTTTTCTCTCTGACTTTTATTACTGATGGCATTTTCCAAAACTGGTACAACTGATTTTTCATCATAAGGTCTGACAATGAAAGAAAATTTGCCATAGAATTCTTTATTGGAAACTACTTTCTGTAAATTATCACTATCAATGATATAAATCAGTCCAATTTTGTCCAATTTAAAATTCAGTTCAGATTTATTTAGTTGATTTTGATAGGAATAATCCAAGATTAACAGATCAAATTCTGTAATATTCCCATTTTCAAATTCACAGAACTGCTGATAGGTTTCAATAATATCATAATTATATTCCGGTAGTATCTGAATTAATTTTTTTATAGGTTGTGAACTAACGAGATAAACTCTTTTTGCTACTTCCCCCATAAACACCTCAAACTAAATTATATTTATATTTTACTCCTCCTCTATACCACAAAGAGATATAAAGATCATAAACGTAACAGAATTAGAACATTTTAACCTTACAAAACATATTCAAATACTTTGTATAGATTGGTTAATTTACTTCTTACTTTCTAATTAGATTAAGCTGGTATATCTTTTCTTTAAATGGATATATTTTTCAAAAAAAATACTAATCATTGGAAAATATTTTAAGTTCTTTATCTTTTTGCTCCTCTCTGATTATCTTGATCATCCTTTTGATGCCAAATTTACCTCTTCCTAATTCTTTCTGTAGTTGCTGTATTACCTTTTTTTTGTAATTATATTTTTGGCATAAGGCCCGATACCGTTTGATTAATTTCTCTTTTTCAGCTGTGGTCCATTTCTCACCCTGGTTTCTGGGTTGATTGTGCTCAGGTGACCTTACCTCCTCAAGTAATGCTCCGGGCTCCACCTCCCTTATTTTCTTAATTCCATTTTGATATATTTGTTCTGATATTTCAAAACCGACAAAATTTCTCTTCAACCCTATGGCAACACGCGGAGTTGTAAAACCTCCCATAAAAAAATCACAAATCAGATCTCCTTGATTACTACTATATTGTAAAATTTTGGTGAGTAATTGGGTGGGCAATTCATTTTTATTCTTATTTTCTCCGGGTTTGTACTCCCGATTTATTTCCCATACGTCTTCTCGATCCTGATAATTTAGTGAACCACCCTTTTCATCCTTCTCATCAAAACCATAGCGAGAGTACAAATTAAAAGTCCTCTCAGCACCAGGCTTCTGGTAAAATAAGATATGATAATGCGAAGAAATATACTTTTTTTTCGTATATACGCCAAAGTTATATTTCCAGATCAGATGGTTTACTTCTTCTAATTTTGTTGATTTAAGCGCATCAAGAACATCATATAAATTTGTATAACCAGAAACAATATATATAGCCCCGCCCGGTTTCAATACTCTTTCAGCCTGCTTGACCCATTTATGGCTGAAATCGTTATATTCATTAGCAGGAATCTCAACATATCCATCAACCACAAAATTTTCATCCCTATTATAGTGGTTATCAAGAGTATCACCTTCAATTCCATAAGGAGGATCTGTAATTATCAGGTCAACACTATTAGATTCTAAATTTTCCTGCGCTCCATTTATACAGTCTTGATTAAAATATTTATTTCCATCAATGACCTTTTTTTCCATACTCAACCTTTTATTATTTAAGTTTTATCCCTTCCGTGTAATTTAAGATATTTTTGTAGGGAAAAACATAAGAAAAAATTTCTTCATTATTAATCAAATTATCTAACTTAAAGTTTTTATGGCTTGAGATTTCAAGATTTTTCCTTGTACCTGAAATAGTTTTATTAAACCTGCCTACTTCAGGTGGATCCCACCCTGTGATTGATTTGATTAACTTAAGCCTGCGCCGAATCTGTTCTCTACTAATAGTATCAAAACGGAATTGATACCCTGATAATTTTAAATGTTTAGAAGTAACCTGAGTTGTACCTTGAGTTATTCCACATGACTCAAGATAGGAAAAATATTCCTTCATTTTGCGCTCATACTCTTTCTTTTGTAATTCCCTAAGAGTAATTAAAAAACTCTCCATAGGGATACAATGTTGTATCCAGGACTTGACATTTTCATAGAATCTATGATCTTGCCCATTAATCCAGGTAGAGTCGGCAGAGAAAATCATTTCCTGAGCATACTTACAGGACGGAATTTCAATATCAAATAGATACATCAGGAAATGTATAGTTCCAAGAGGATATTTCTGTGTAAATTTTTCGAGATTAATCCCTCTCAGTGAATTAAAATTTAAATGATTATATTCAAGACCAGTACAATCTCCTTCCAAAATTATATGATGCCCAACTGAATTAATAGTACTCGAATTAATATCAAGATCCATCCAGATAGCTTTATCCAATTTGCTTTGATAATTAGGGGAGGTCATTATTTTCTGATAATTACGATACAAACCTATTATTTTCCACTGCGGTTTTGAGACATGGTTCCAAAGAGTTGCACTCAATAAAGAATCAAGATCGTCACCAATTACTAAGTAAGGTGCTACATTCTCCTCCGGATTGACCCAGGGGTACCTGGAAAATATTTTATAATGTCTAAAACTTTTATGCATTTTTGATTGATTATATCACTCTTAACACATGCGGAGAGGGAGGGATTCGAACCCCCGTCCCGGCTAAACCGGGAAGCGATTTTCGAGACCGCCGCAATAAGCCTCTCTGCCACCTCTCCTTATCAACGCTAAATTTATAAAAATATATCATAATTACATAACCAGATTTATAAAAATAGATATCATTGTATCTCTCTTGCAATATATTTTTTTGTTAATCATAATAGGTACTCTGATTGTAATGCGTCATTCCTATCTTAGCTAAAATAATCCTTGGTCTTTTCAATTTTCTATTTTACTTTTTGCAGAGAATAATCACATGGATAAATGGGTTATAAAATATGCAGGAGGACATGAATGATACAAGATTTTGAAAATATCTACCATTACGATTCTATACAGGATTTCTTAATCGACTTTCATAAAGCCGATAAAGTTTTCAATAATTACTCTGATAAAGATATTCTAGAATCATCTACAAAAGAAATTATTACTGACCTGGAGGTCAAGGCCGAAATAAATGCAGTCAAAAAAATTTTGGATGAGTTTAATAATCATTTTATTGTAGCAAGAGATTCAGCAAGTAAAATCCAAGTGATGGAACTTAAGACGCCAGAAGTCAAACCCCTAGATTATTACATGAATCCAGAAAATTTCCGTAGATTACGAAAAGAATTGGGATATACTCAGAAAGAGTTTGGATATCAGATGGGATTTGATAGTATTAGAAGAGGACATACAATCCTTGAAAAAGAAAAAGGGAGAGTAAAAATCTCTCCTAGAGAAGCCCGAATTTTACGCTATTTAGTTACTTACGGCTCACTTGACCAGGAAGAGGATAAAGAAGAAAAAGATTAGTGATATATTTCATATTTTAAGTAAAATTTGTATAATGCATTATATACACGTCTCTTAATGAGCCTTACATTGTAGTACACAATTAGGACCAAAAACTAATTTTACGTATAAAGAAACATTCTTAATAAATTTAAAACTGAAATTGTTACAAATATTGGTTAAGTTTAAATATGAATAAAAATGAAGATAGTATTGGTATCGCACTTGGTGGAGGTGGTGCTCTAGGATTAGCTCATATTGGGGTTATTAAAGCATTAGAAGAATATGGTCTTGATCCTGCAGTAATTTCTGGAACCAGTGCTGGAGCCATTATAGGGGGGATGTATTGTAAAGGTATCGAGATCAATAAAATTGAAGAAATTGCCAATTCTATTAATAGAATAAAAACATTGAATTTATTCTCTCCTAAATTACAAAAAGGAGGGATCATAGATGATGAAAATATCATCAACTTTTTGGAAGAATACATGGGTGAAACTAGAATTGAAGATCTGGACAAGAAATTTGTCACAGTTAGTGTGGACATCAACTCTGGAGACATAATTTATATTAATGAAGGTAGTCTAGTTGCTGCTATTCGTGCTAGCATTTCTATTCCAGGTATTTTTTTACCTTATAAGTCCAATGGTAAACTATATGTAGATGGAGGACTGAGATCAAATTTACCTCTCAAAGTGCTTGATAATTATGACCCTGATCATACTATCGGAGTCAACGTACTCAAAAACTCCAAAATAAGTATGCAAAGCCATTATAGTACCATAGAATTAAAAAGTGAAGCAGAAAGAAATGGAAGCCCAAATTTCATTGATAAAATAAATCAATATATGAATTCAGACAAAAATAACAATGATAATACTTCTATTCCTCCTCTTATACGGTCACTTTTTAATTCTATTCAAATTTTGCTCGCAGAAACAAGTCAAAAGGAGATTGAAATTGTTGACCCTGAGTTAGTAATAGATATTGATGTCTCCAAATTCCACATGTGGGAATTCTGGAAATCAGAAGAAATAATAAATATAGGTTATCAGAATACACTCAATAATTTGCAAAATAGTGATTTTATTAACAAATTAAAGCCATAGATAGATAATTGAGAAAATAGACAATATAAATTAAAGAGGGCATCATGAAAAGACGAAATTTTCTTAAAAAAGTATTCGCAGGACTATCAATTAGCCCTGTACTATTTGGAGCAGAAGATTCCAAAGATGCATCTGGTAGACCTGACTTAGTAGCAGTTCGTAATGGGGAACCAGCAGATATGTTTGAACAGGGTATTAAAGAATTAGGTGGATTGGAAGAATATATTGAGAAGGGTCAAAGTGTTCTGGTCAAACCAAACATAGGCTGGGCCAGAGAAGTTGAAACAGGTGCTGACACTCATCCAGAGTTAATTGGAAAAATTGTTGAAAAATGTTATCAAGCGGGTGCTAGTGAAGTAAAGGTATTCGACCATACCTGCAATAATTGGGAAAAATGCTATCGAATGAGTGGAATTGAAGAAAAAGCTTCTGAAGCGGGAGCTACAGTAGTACCCGCCAATTCAGAAAAGTACTTTGAGGAAGTAAAAATTCCTGGTGGAAAAGTATTAAAAACTGCTAAAACACATCAAGTACTATTAGATAGTGATGTATTTATTAACGTTCCAGTCATTAAACATCATGGCTCTACCCAAGTGACCGCCGCTATGAAAAATTTGTTAGGAGTCGTCTGGGATAGAAGATTTTACCATAGAAATGGTTTACACCGCTGTATTGCTGATTTTCTTCTCTATAGAAAACCTGATTTAAATATAGCAGATGGATATAGAGTTACACTTGACAATGGACCCAATAGAGCTCGTCCTGAAGATATAAAAAAGAAACAGGTACAATTAATTTCTGAAGATCCCGTTGCACTTGATACAGCAGCAGCCCGATTGATTAATAGAGATCCTAAATCTATAGATCATATAGTTTACGGTGATGAAGAAGGGCTGGGTGAAATGGATCTTTCGAAAGTAAATATCAAAAGAATTACTATCTAACTATTTTTGAACATCTTCCTGTCCATAATTCTAATTAATTATGGGCAGGAGTAAATATTTTCTAATTACTATTCTCAATATATCCATTTCAATATTTCCGCTACAAATTTTTTACTTATTTTTGATGGTCTCGTAAAAAGTAACTTTTTCACCATTCTAGACGATTTACATAATTTTGAAAATTTTTGATTATTAATGGGTTAACCATTCTTCGACTATCCCATGGGGATCTCTGATGAGGCGCTCAGAAGGACGGATATTAGACTTTTCACGAGTCCATCATTTTTCTGTTTTAAAAGAAAAAACATCTCTCGCCAGGACCATAATATCAATTCCTACAATTTTTATTAGCCATTATGCTAAAAGCCTTTTATATTGTTAAGAATAGGTAATATTCCGGTATTGGAGTGGATTCAAAAATGCTTGCTAAATATTTCAAACATAATCAAAATGAAAAATATTACTTCTTTACGTTTTTAGTGAGCATAGTCTCTATGTTCGCTCAAGTAGGATACCTGCGTCTCTCTGCTCGCGTCTTCCATGGAAATGAATTGACAGTAGGAATAATCACCGGTCACTGGTTAATATGGACTTCTATTGGCAGTTTTGTAGGAACTAAACTTATCAATAGATACTCTTCTAAAAAATTACTTACTATAATCTCTTTTCTATATGGTATCGTATTAATAGTTTTTTCTTATTTATTATATTTGATTCGAACCGTACTAAATATTTCTAACAGTACTATTCTTGGGACAGGAGTAATTTTCGTAATAATTTTCTTCACCATTGCTATTCCAACAATCTTGAATGGTATTTTATTTCCTTTGCTGGTAGACTTCATCAAAAGCAGAGTACAGAAAGCTCAAACAGCAGTGATCTATTCTGCTGATACTTTTGGTGCCGCTCTGGGGGCTATCTTTTTCGCTCTTTTACTTATATCAGGAATACTGACACTACAAAATATCCATATCATAGTTGGTCTGCTTTATATTTTTAGTTCTTTCTTATTCCTGAATAATCTTAAAAAAAGGTACGTTATACTTTTTGTTTCAATTTTATTATTAACTGTTTCAGGTCTATTTTGGGTCAAACAAGCAACAATTCTTCGGTGGCAACCAATGCAAATTCAGGAAGCGTATGAAACACCATATCAATCAATAATCAGAGCCAACTATCAGGGGAAAAAGGTTATTTACGGAAATGGTGAAGTGCTTCCTTTGGGTGGAAATAAAAAATTTGCAGAAGAATTGATACATTTTCCTATGCTTTCTCACAGTTCTCCTGACTCTATATTGTTCATTGGTAATATAGACAGTACTATCCATTCTGAAATAAAAGAATACAAACAGGTTGAACATCTCACTATCCTGAATGAAGATAAAAAATTGCAGCAATCAATATATCCTCTTTCTAGTTCCAATGAGGATCTACGCTATATCAATGGAGACCCCTTTACAACTTTTTCAAAACTGCAACACGATTATGACGTCATAATACTCAATATTTCCAGACCGATAAACATACTCTGGAATAGATATTATACCAGGAAGTTTTTCAAGAAGAGTCAAAACATTTTAAGTTCTCAGGGGATAATCTCTTTATCTTTACCCGGGGGAGAAAATTATCTATCTGAAGAACAACTGAGATTCATGAAAATCATTTCAAACACTGTTAAAACAGCCTTTGATAAAATTAGCTGGATTCCCGGGGAAACAGTACATTTAATTGCAGGTAATCAAAAAATCGAAACTGATTACGATTCAATTGTTCAAAAACTATCCCTTAGAAATATAAAAAATAAATATGTAACTGATTACTATCTTGTTGATAGACTCTCCCAGATGAAAAGAGATTTTTTACACCAGAATCTAAAAAGTATAGAAGAAAGTTCCATCAATACTCTACTTAATCCCCTGGCCTTCTATTTTAATACTATTCTTCAGGAGCAGAAGAATAAAAGCTTTCTTGCTTCAATCTATAAAAAACTCAGGTCAGTAGAATCATTTTGGATAATTATTATCGTTCCTACCTTTATTATTCTGGGATTCCTAATCAGTGGAAGAACTAAAGTGACTATATTTACCATGGGCATTGTTGGTTTTTACCATATGATCCTGGAAAATCTGTTGGTAATCCTCTTCCAAAGTTATATTGGTGCTCTATATTTAAAAATCACTTTCCTGCTATTTTCCTTTATGATAGGGGCCGGGACCGGAGCCTTATATTATAGATATATTGATAAAGACCAGGGCGGTAAATTCATACTAGGACTATTTTTACTCCCAATATTGATCTATTTTATAATCAAATTCAATCTATATCTTTTTCTGTTTTTTCCTATTTTACTTTTCATAGCAGGCTTTCTGGATGGCTACCTTTTCCCTTATCTATTACAAAAATATCAAAAACAGAGTCAGATGAGCTCGGGTAGTTCAGCAGGAAAAATATACAGTGCCGATGTGCTGGGTTCCTGTCTTGGTTCTTATCTTTTTTCCATATTTCTGCTTCCCATCTGGGGGGTTAATATTTCTCTGGTCATATTGACTATACTGGGGTGTTTACTCCTAATTAAAAAAATGATATATTCATAAAATAAAACTACCCCCTTACTCAGCAACCAATCCAATTGAATTAACCCGATATATATCTTAACTTTTATTGACTATTAAAAAAATAGGTAAAGCTTGTTCAAAAGAAACTTCATAAATTTTTTATTTGTTTTAATAATACTTACAATTCTTCTTCATTCTCAGGAAGATTATACTATTCACAATATTCAATTTGTTGGTAAGAAAGTCTTTTCCAGAAAACAGTTATTAAACCAAATATCAATTCGGGGAACAAATATTTTCAAAAGATATATATTGAGAAAAAAGCCCATTTTATATAGCGACGAGTTAGTCCAATCCGAACTCAAAAGGCTAGAAAGATTCTATCAAAGCAAAGGTTACCTTCAGGCCAGTGTAAAACAAAAAGATCTGATCTTAGATCACTCAAAACAGCAGATCAAAACTCTTAAAATAGAGATCAAACCGGGTAAGCCCATAGAAATCGGGAAAATTAATTACAAATTATCGAACAAAACCAATAATGTTCAGGAGAGGCACTCCCTCTTAAAAAACATCAAAAATATGTCTCTATTACAATCAGGGAAACGATTTACAGATGAAATTTTTAAAGCCACACGCGAATTAATTATCAATAATTTCCAGGAGGAAGGATATATTTTAGTTAAAACTGATTATAACATAAATATAATAGAAAAAAATTCAAGAGCAAATATTGAGTGGAATATATACCCCGGCCCCAAATGTATTTATGGTCCGATTGAAATCAAAGGCAACAAATACGTTAATGAAAAATTTATACGTAGACAATTAGCATTTAAGCAGGGTGAAACATTACAAGAGAAACATATCTCAAATTCTCAAGATAATATCTATAATCTAGGACTATTTCAGACTGTCAATATTACCGCATCATATAAAAATAGAATAGATAATAGCGTTCCAATTGAAGTGAAAGTAAAAGAAGCGCCTCGATTTAATACTCAGATAGGTATTGGATATGGTACTGAAGACCAGTTCAGGGCCTCCCTGAATTTTCAGAGACTAAATTTATTTGGTGGCGCGAGAAGAATTGAACTAACCTTAAAACACTCTAAGCTTGAACCATATAATATCAATCTAAAATATTCACAGCCGCAATTTTTAACCCGACAAACCACACTTATGTTCAATCCCTACCTCCGCTATGAAAATGAGCCCGGTTATGAGACCCGGCGATTGGGATTTAATCTCCCTATAAAACACTCCTTTACCCAAAACATTAACGGCTCCTTTAATTATTATATGGAAAGGGTGTTACAGGACGTTGAAAAGACAAAACCAAAATATTCAAAATTGGATCCTGGAAATTCACTTTATGATAAATCTGGAATAATCCTCCAAAATGAATGGCAAACCTCCCAGCCACTATTTTTTCCCGAAGAAGGTCTATATTTTTCTATGAGTTACAAAGTGAATGGTTATTTCTTCCAGAGCGATTTTAATTATAGAAAGTTATCTATCGATCTACGTAATTATCAAAAGATACAAAGTACAATTTTTGCCACACGGGTAAAGTTAGGGGGAATTAGATCCTCCGATAAGGACGGATTTGTTCCAGCCGAAGATAAATTTTACAGCGGGGGGAGCAATTCAATCAGAGGGTGGCCACGTTCCCAGCTCGGCCCCAAAACAAATAATAATCCGGTGGGAGGTAAAAGTTTATTTGAAACAAACCTTGAACTCCGCTACCCAATTTACAAAAATTTTTCCGGTGCTATTTTCACTGACCTCGGAAATGTCTGGATAAATTCTTATCAATTTAAATTACATAAATTGAGATACGCAGCGGGAATTGGATTTCGTTATGCAACTCCTATTGGTCCAGTACGGATTGATCTTGCACGACCAGTTCTAGATGAAAAGAAAAAGATAGAAATTCATCTTAACATTGGTCAACCTTTTTAAAAAAAATGGATTTAGACAGGATGAAATTAAGATTAAAGAAAATATATAATTATGTAGCCTATGGAATAATTGGAATTTTAGGCCTTTTAATTTTGCTATTTTTTGCAACACAAACTCCGGTATTCAAAAATTGGCTTCGCAAAAAGATTATTAAAAGTGTTAATCAAAACTCGCAGTATGAACTTAAAATAGAAAAATTAGATGGCAATCTATTTTCCGATTTAAATCTCAAGAATGTCAATATAAAAGCCAATCAGCAGAGATTACTTAACGTCAATGGAATTGCGGTAAAATATAATATTTTTAGTCTTATCAACAAAAAAATAGATATTACCGAACTAAAGCTCACCCGGCCCGGATTAAATATTAGAAATAGGAATAACCTACAGAACGCAACTAAAAACAACAATTTTCCAGGTAAGATTAATAGTCCCAAATCTGGTTCCAATTATAAAGTTACAATTAATGAATTATTGATCAGTGACGCCAGTTTAACCTTACCAGAAAAAGGCAATAATGTACCTTCATTAATTAGAAATATCAATCTTAAAGGCTCCTTAAACTATGGCAATCAACAGAGCTATTTTATTCTTGATGATCTAAACTGTAAATCCTCGAATCCAGAATATACTTTACAGACTGCCTCATTTAAAATTAATAAAAAAAATAAGAGTTACTATTTAAATAATCTAAACATTGAAACGGAAAATAATCAAATTAAGGGCCAGGCTAATTTTCAGCAATTAAATAATACAGATATATCTTTCAAGATTACTACAGCTCCACTGAATTTCAGGGAATTCAAGTTTCTTTCTGATGCCAATACACCAGAAGTCAATCCCAAAGTAACTCTAAAGGGTGATTATCAGCAGGATTCACTTAATATTAACCTTACTGCTATGGACTCAAATCAGTCTATTGATATAAATATTACAGCAAATCGAACAGGAGAACTTCTGCAGGGCAAGTTAAACAACAATATTAGTTATAATATTTCGAGCAAGATACGTAATATTGAGGTAGAAGAATGGCTCAATAATAAAAATCTAATTTTTCACCTCAATGGTGATATATCCTGGACAGGACAGGGAATAAGAAAAGAGGAACTGAAAGCAGAATTCCAGGGAGATTTTTTTGAGAGCAATGTGAATGGTAATAAGCTTAAAAAGTTAGCTATCTCAGGAAGTTATTACGATAAAAGACTTAGCAGTCAGCTATCTCTACAAAGCCAAGGGGGAAAGATCAATGCTAGCGGTAAAATCATAGATATCTGGCAATCCCCGCACTATAAATTAGATTTTTCTACCAAAGATCTAAACTTGCAGTCCATTACAAATCAAAAAATATTTCGAACCACAATTAATATGGAGGGCTCTATTCAGGGAGAGGGCACTGACTACCGAAAAACAGACGGGCAGATGAAATTAAATATCAATACCTCCTCTATATCAGGATTGACCCTCAAGAATGTTTCCTCTCATATTACATTTGATAATTCAAAATATAGAATCAATAATTTTGAAGTAGAAAGTGATGTGGCCAATATAGACCTGCAGGGTAAAATAAACCTAAATGCAATCTCAAATCTAAAAATTGCCGCTGATATAAAAGATCTCTCTCCTGTTGAACAGTATTTACCCATAGATTCTATAAGGGCAGCCGGTACAACTACTGCTCATTTGGTAGGTAATACAGATTCTATGGATGCTTCAGCACAGTTTAATCTGAATAGTCTCCAATATCACAATAGCAAGATCGATTCAATTTCAGGTGAACTTTCTTTCCAATGGAACAATAATATCAAAAATATCGAAACTAAGTTCACTGCAAATAATCTTCAAAGCAGTGGAATTCTTTTTGATAAGATTGGTTTAACCGGACAATATCAAAACGATTCAGCAAATATCGATCTCGAGGTAAGCCAGAAAAATAGGCACTTGAATTTGAAAAGTAAAGTCGCCCTGGATAGTATCACCGAGATTACTCTTTCCGGAATTACTCTTGATATTTTTGATTACAAATGGCGAGATACCGGAAAAAACGCCAAAGTACAACTAAAGGGGAATAACTACAAAATCGATAATTTTCATTTGGTAGAACAAACTTCAACTCCAGAGCAATCAATATTAGCTCAGGGTATAATCTCCCAGAAGGGACACCATGATTTTAAGATTAACCTTAACAATATCTCATCTCAAACAATTAATAGTATCAGAAAGATGCCAGGAGATGTTGAGGGAGAATTAGACCTGGGGCTCTCATTAAAAGGAACTACTAGACAGCCAATTATCACAAGCAATTTGAAATTGGATAATGGGAAACTGAATAAATTTACTTTCAATAATTTTCAAGGAAATTTTAATTACTCTCAGGACAAATTGAACTGGAATTTTCTATTACAGGCTGATCAAACAAAAAATATTGGCATAAACGGAAATGCAAATTTTAATCTCTCAGATATAGTTAAAAATAAAGATATAGACTTTAATTCTATTCCTTTTGATCTCAAAATTGATACAGATAATTTCCCGCTTTCCATTGCTAGGGCGGGAAATATACCTATCAAGAAAATCAAAGGTCAGGGCAAATGTCAGATAAATTTATTCGGGACATTGGGTGAACCAGAGATACGTGGTGATTTTACTTTACAAAATGCTAGTTTAAATATTCCTAAGTATGGAATTAATTATAAAAATATTGGAATAAATCTCGAACTTAATAATAACTCTCTAAAAGTAGATAATTTTAATATAAAACGCGAGAGAGGTTTTTTTAATCTCAGTAGCAGCATACAATTTAATTCCACTCCCTTTTTCAGTGAGGTACAAAATATAGACTTATCTTTCAATACTAGTAAATTCTACTTATCAAAGCATCCTGACCATCAAATCCAGATTACTGGCAGAGGATACATAAAAAAAGAGGCAGAACAACCTGAATTTGGAGGAAATCTTAAAATCTTAAGATCAAGTATAAATTTAACTGCCCTTACCGGCAAAAAAAGTAAGGGCCACCAGGCAGATGGTTTAAACAAACCTATCCTGGTACAAGCTCAGAAAAAAAATAAGCCCTTAAATGATACTACTGAAGTAAAAAATATTGATAGAGGAGCCAACCAAAAGATTAATTTAGGCTTTCAGAATTTTTACAACAAACTTAAAGGAGAATATAAAATAGAAATTCCCAGAAACACCTGGATTAGAAATTCAAACTTGAAGAGTGAAGTCTCCGGCAAATTAAATCTCATCAAAGAGGGGCTAAAACTCAAAATTTTCGGGGATATAAATATAGTTCGAGGATATTATGACTTTTTAGGAAGAAGATTTCGAATCAAATCCGGCTTGGTCACTTTTACTGGTTCTGATGAAGTTAACCCTAGAATTAATCTTATCGCAGAATATACTTTTCGTGATGCCAGACAAAATAAAAAACATCTTACATTAAAGCTAAAAGGCCCGGCACGTCAACCTGAAATCCAATTTTCACTTGATGATGAAAAAATAAATGAAGGAGATGGCCTGGCCTATATCATGTTTGGCAAAAGCATCGGAGATCTTTCTACAGGTCAACAGAATGAAATTGAAGAAAATATAGGAGTTAATAATCAAAGCAGCCTTGCAAAAAATCTTGCCGCCAATTATCTTTCTGCAGAAATATCAAAACTATTAAGCAAACAATTAAATCTTGACTATATTGACATTAAAAGTGAGGACCAGTGGCAAAGTGCTTCTCTTATAATTGGTAAATATTTAACCACTAACCTTTTCATTAGTTATCAAAAAGGGGTGGGAGTTTCAGGAGAATCAAATAATTTATCAGAGACTGTAAAACTCGAGTATCAATTATCAAAATTTTTATTTTTACAACTAATGGGACACTCCAAATATGGCGGGTTTGATGTACTTTTTAAATATCAGCAAGATTAATTGTTATACTCATTTTGTTATACTTCCTGGTGATGTAGTCTTCTAACTACCAGTATTTTCCCACTTTTATCTACAATTTTAACTAAATTCCCTTTCTCTATATCTTCTGTATTTTGTTGACTACGAGCTTCCCAATTTTCCCCCTGAAATTTAATTTTACCCTCTCCATCTTTAAAATCCTCCATAGCTATAGCTTCTTTTCCAATCATACTATTGTTTATTTCCGGTTTTGACCTACTTAACATATTCTTCCTTGCAGGTATAATTTTTTTAACCCAGTCTTTTAAGGAACTCATTAATACCAGAGAAGATACAATGAAAATAAAAATTTGAGTATCAACATTAATAGCAAAAATTCCTCCCAGAACACTTACAACAAGAGCACCTGCTCCAAAAAATAGTATTATTCTACCGGACAATAAATATTCCAGAAAAAATAATATAAAGCCAATCATTAGCCATATGAGGCTGGAAGTATTTAAAATCGTCACCTGGTTTTGCTCCCTTACAAATTTAAACTAGTACTTTTCAAAATCTATTTATATAAATATCGTTTTATCTTCTTAGTTGGGGTCTTTTCAAACTCCTCCGGATATAACTCCATTTTATTTATCTTGGAATATTGCGGAAGCTCTCTGTTTATCTCTGCCCGAATATCCTCTATCTTTTCTTCCATTGTCTTCTGAGTGATCTCTTCTTCATCCATTTTTTCATAATCAGGATAAACCAGAGCCACAATATTTGATTCCCTCTCAATAACCAAAGACTCCTCAACATAAGGTTTATTATTTATTTTAAATTCTATTTCCTCCGGAAAGATATTTTCTCCGGCCGGTCCCAGGATCATATTTTTGCATCTTCCTTTGATAAAAAGATGTCCCTCTTCATCTATAATCGCCAGATCACCGGTCCGATACCAGCCATTTTGGAAGGAATCCTGGGTTTGCTCCTCATTCTTATAATATCCTTTAAATACATTGTCACCTTTTACCAAAACTTCCCCAGGTTCTGAATGTGGATTTTCAGAATCGATTTTTACATCTAGAGTGTCAACTGGTGTACCGGAACCTTTGTACTTTCGCTCCTTCCAGCCAGCATAACTAATTAACGGGGCACATTCTGTCACACCATATCCAACAGTAAAAGGAAAATCTATCTCCATTAAAAATTTCTCTACTTCATTATTTAATGGAGCTCCACCAATGATAATTTCCTTAAATTCTCCTCCAAAAGAATCCCTGAGTTTTTCCCGAATATTTTTTTGAACCACATTTTTCAAACCAGGAATCATTAGCATACTCTTAGTAGGTTGCTTATTTAGAGCAGGTTTTATTTTTTTATTATAAATTTTTTCTAATATTAAAGGAACCGATAAAATCAAATTTGGTTTAATTCTATCAAAGGCTTCCAGGATTATTCTAGGCGAAGGAATTTTATGTAAAAAAGTTATAAAAGCACCTCTACAAAATGGAAATAAAAATTCAAAAGCGCATCCAAAAGTATGGGCCAGAGGTAGAAAAGAAAGAATAGTATCACCAGATTCCAGATACACATTTTCAAAAGCATACACCAGATTGGCAGCATAATTATTATGAGTGAGTACTACTCCTTTGGAGAAACCTGTTGTTCCTGAAGTGTAGGTTATACTGGCTACATCTTCATTGCTGATATTGGGAAGTCCAAAGTCTTCTGGGAGCAGCTTCACCTCTTCGTCTACTATCTGTTTGATTTTCTCGCTATAACTTTTATCCCTGCAATACAAACAATTAAAATCTTGCAAACTTATTATTGCCTTCATTTGATCAATATATTCAGTTTCCAACTGCTCATATTGATCCTCATCAGCAAACAAAATAGTTGAGTCTGAATGTTTTAAGATATGTTCTTTATCTTTCAAATGGAAATCAGGAAGAATAGGGACCACAATCCCTCCATAGGTTACTACAGCAAGGTATACAATTGCCCAATTAACACTATTATTGCCAATTGCAGCAATTTTATCATTTTCCTGAATTTCGATCTTTTTGAATAAACGGTGGAGTTTCTTTATTGTACCCGCCACTTCTCCATAAGTATAATCTTCTCCTTCATAATCAGCAAGAGCTGATGAAGTCCAGTTTTCCCGAATACTTTTCTCAATCAATCCAACAAAGTTTTCTTCTATCATTTTCTCCTCCCTCCTATCTATCAATTTATGAAAAATCGCTATTCTGTTCATACAATTAAATATAATTTATACAAACAAATATAACAACAAATTAATACCTGTTTATATTTGAAAATCCAATTTTTATACAATTATTACAGTGGCATTTGGATCAGAAAAATTATTCCTGAGGGCTTATAAAAAGTCTAATGGAGTGTTCCATCTAAAAACTCTGGTGGGTAAGCCAAAGAGTAGAACTATTAATTAAGATCAATTTGTCAAATCATAAAAATATCCTTAAATAGTAAAGAGTCAATTTATAAAAGACCATTATTATTCTCGCTCAACCAATTTATATAGTTTATCACTCCTGCGCAACTTATTTTCAACAGGAATAGTAAAGGGCACACCCTGAGGTACATGATCTACTTCCTCATCATCGACCCGAACTTGATTGAGCTCAAACTCGATCACCCCAGTAGTAGGTCCAATAATCAACAAGTCATCTCCTTTTTTAATTTCATTTGCCTCAGAATAAAACTCTCCAACCTTAATTTTTCTATAATAATTTGTCACAGGACCTACAAATTCTTTTCTTTGGGTAGCTTGCGAGCCATAAGTATGTGACCACTCCCCCAATTTTTGTCCCAAATAATACCCATCCCAAAATCCCCTATTGAAAACCGATTTCAATTCTTTTTTCCAGGTTTCGATCTGTTCCTCTGTAAAATCATTACTCAAATAAGCCTCAACGGCCTGATTGTAAACTTCTGTAACTTTTTTTACATATTCTGGTGAACGAGCTCGGCCCTCTATTTTTAATACTGAGACACCGGCATCCAAAATTTTATTCAAAAAATGTACTGTACATAAGTCTTTAGGTGACATTATATATTCATTATCTATTTCAAGTTGCTGTCCGGAATCTTTATCTGTGACATTATATGCTCTTCGGCAGGGCTGCAAACAAGCTCCTCTATTAGCAGATTTATTCTGGAGATGGAGGCTTAAATAACATTTACCTGATATGGACATACATAAAGCACCGTGGATAAACATTTCTATATCTACTAATTCACCAGCCGGTCCTGTAATTTTCTGTTCCTGGATTTGAGTCGTGATTTGATTAACCTGCTCCAGGTTCAATTCACGAGCCAGAACTATCACCTCAGCAAACTGAGAATAAAATTTAACTGCTTCAATATTGCTAATATTGGCCTGAGTGGACATATGGATTTCCATATCCTGCTGGGCGGCATAACCCATTACTGCCATATCACTTGCTATCAGGGCATCTATTCTAGCCTCTTGGGCTGCATCTACTATTTCACGCATCAATTTCAGGTCTTCATTATACATCACGGTATTTAAGGTAAGATAACTTTTAAGACTTTCTTCTTTCGTTATAGAAGATATCTCTTTCAAATCGTCAATAGTGAAATTTTTCGTAGATTGCGAACGCATATTCAATTTTTCAATACCAAAATAAACAGAATCAGCTCCTGCTTGTATAGCAGCTCTCAAGGAAGCATAAGATCCAACAGGAGCCATTATTTCTATGTCTTCTCTTCTTTTATTCATGGGAGAAAATTAGGTATATTAAGGGAGTAAATCAATAATTTGCATGAGTAAGAATGTAATTAGCAAATAAAAAAAATCATCAAATTCCCATTGAAACTTTCAGCCCCCAAAAATAAAAAAACAACCTAATTTTGATTCAATTTAGTTTACTTATATCAATATGGATTATCATTTATAATTATAAGCAGACTTGTATTAAATATAATATCCTTAGCCAATTCTATATTTTCCGTATACTAGCTCACTATTTCATCAAGATGCACTTTTCAACAGCAGAGAACTCTCCGGCTTTTATCCTGTAAAAATAAATTCCTGAAGAATATTCCGCCCCATTCCATTTTACTTTATAAATTCCTGAGGCCTTTTTTTCATCCACCAGTACTTCAATTAACTCTCCTTTTACATTATATATGGATATTGATGTTTTTGATTCCTCGAGCAATCCATATCGAAAATTAGTTATTGGATTGAATGGATTGGGATAATTTTTACCAAGAAAATATTCATCAGGCTGATTAGGCTCATTTCCAATTTCATTTGAATCATTCACATTAACAGATGCCGAGGTATTTATTGTATCAATACCATCAGTCACATAAACTTTGATATTATATTTTTTCTCAGGCTCTTCTGGCAAATTCCAGATAAGTTTACCTGATGATTTTATTGACATACCCTCAATTTCACTTATTAATCCAAAAGATAAAGAGTCATTATCCCAATCCTCAGCTCTATAATAAAAACTAAAATCATCATTATTATTTATGATAGTATCTGACAATTTTTGGGTAAATATTGGTGGATCATTAATTGGCTGAATTACTATTTTGAATGTATCCTTTGCTACCATCTGTCCTTTCTCTGCTTGGATAGTAATTTTTGCCTCACCATATTTATTATCAATATAATTTAAAATTAGAGAATCGTTTTGTATTTCTGGATGAATAATAGTGGGGTTACTATTATAATCTATTGATTTTGTGAAGTTTACTTTACTACCAAAAGGAGCCTGAAATACATTTTCTAAATCAATTTTCGTGGGCTGAGCATCTTCATTTACTTTTATATCAGCTAATGGATTCATTACTTTCACTCCCTCGAATTGGTAATCGGTTTTGATACTATCCTGCCATCTTATCTCTGCTGGTATTATATTCTGTTCTATAACCGGAGATATTGCTGGCCAGGAGCAATCAGTATTTTGAAAATATTCTGGTTTATTCTCTAAATAATGACTGGATACGTTAGAATTTGAGATATCCAAGACTCCCTTTGAATCCTTCTGATCATAATTATCCTGACCAGAATCAGACAGCATTGACTTGATAATATCTTCCAAACCACTGCTTGTTGTATCCAACTCACCATTGATTACATTTGTACTGAGGTTAGTAGAGTCCGAATTCCAAATAATCATACCTGCTTCATAATAAGAATGTAATTGTTCCTGTACATTATTTCTAAAAATTGTATTATAAGGGCCATTTAGTCCGTGAGTTGCATCCGCCCAAATAAAATCAACTGAATTCCCTTCAAATAAATTTGAATAAGGATAGCGACCGTGTAGTCTGATATCTCCCGTCTCCAATTTTTCTTCCCAAAATGTGACATCCCAGGTATCATTCAATGAATAATTATACCCAAATACATTACAATTTGCGCCAGTTCCCACCAGCATTGCATGCCTTGTTTTGTTAAAAATATTATTCTCAATTAAACAATTTGTGGTACTATGACTAAGAACTACACCATATCCAGAACCAGGATAACTATCATAATTTGTAGCCTTGTAGAAATAAGACCCTTTCACTAAAACATGTGATGACTGTGAAATACTTACATGATAACCTGTACAGTTTATACTTTCAACTCCTCTTATCCAGCAGTTAACCGCCTGATCAAATTTAAAGGTTGCTCCCTTTCCTTTGGAATCATTTGTTCTTTTTATCCTAAAATTTTCAAATCCAATATTTTGTACTGGCTCTATTTTACGAATCTGTAGATTATTCTCAGTTTGATATTTTTTAGCTGCTTCATCTTTAATTTTTATGTAATTCTCTCCTAGTTCCTCAATTCGAGAAATCTGACCAATATATCTACTACTCGTTCCATATTCATCTTCCAGATCAGGTTCTACAAAGCGTATCCAATCACCTTCCATAAAGATATTACTAATCCCGGAATTATAAAATAATTTTTGAGTGCTCTTATTCATATTTTCTGTCACTTCTATTTGCTCATTCCTCTGCTGGCCATCTACCAAAATACAATGTTCATCTGCTGAAATATTTGCGAATGTTAAAACAGTTGTTGTATCACTCGACAAATTGCCAATAAACCGAATTGGGGTCGAATTATCCTGATCTATTTTTAGAGTTTTATCAATTCTATAATTCTTTTTAGGTAAGTATATTACAGTTGTGCCCTTCAATTGAAGTGCTTCATCTATTGCCTTTTTTATTCTATTATAATCTGTTCCTGTATAATCCTCAACATTAATCCAGTTGTTCATCTGTTTATTATTGGAATATAGCCCTGCTTTTTTCCAGTCTACTTTTCTTTCGGCTGGAATCTCATCATTACCTCTTACTTGATATTGAGTTGTCCCCAAAATAAGAACAACTATCATCAAAATTATATTTTTTCTAATTAATAAAGACAATTACCTAACCCTTTAACTTATTTATTCAAATTTATATTGTATCAAAATATATATTTTAAATTTTCTGTATAAACAAAGGCTATTAATGATCCATACGATTCCCTATCCACCTGATTACATAAAACAGCAAAAAGCTTTTCTCGCAATAATTGTTTTATATCTTGGAATAATTTTGAATTTCGGCGGTTTTCCATACTATTTCCCATTTTACACCACCTCTATCTACTTTATTTTATGGCATTATTAAAATGAAGATAGAATAGATTATAAGCAAGTTAAATTGGAAGATATTCAAGTTTTGGGAGTATAAAAATATGCAAGATAATTTATAGTATTGTGATTATCTTCTAAACTCTTTAATACACATGATTTATACAATTTGCGGAGAGGGAGGGATTCGAACCCTCGGTATCTGAAAAGATACACACGATTTCCAATCGTGCACCTTAAACCAACTCGGTCACCTCTCCTTCTTTAAAAAGCCTCATATTTTAAGTGTTTTTTAACTAATTTTCAACCTGGAAGAAAAATATCTACTGATTTAGTAATTCACCCAGAATTTCTTTTGTCTTCTGGGGATTGGCTTTACCCTGCGTTTTTTGCATAACCTGTCCCATAAAGAAGCCAAACAATTTCTGTTCGCCGTCCCGAAATCTCTCTACTTCTGCCTCATTCTCTTCCATAACTTCTTCAACGACATCATACAATTTATCGGAACCGCTCATCTGAGCCAAGCCCTCTTCTTCAACAATGGTTTTGGCTGACTTATCATTTTTTAACATTTTATTAAAAACTTTTTTAGCACTGTTTTTATTTACAGTATCTTGCTGGATTAACTCAATTAAACCGGCCAATCTTTGAGGTGCAATGTAGAAATCAGTAATCTCTATACTATCCTCTTTAAGAACTCGTAGGACCTGATTTTGTATCCATTTACTGGCTATATCTGGCGCCTCAGTTTCCTGCACAACTTTTTCAAAATAATTTGCCAATTTATGATCACTGATCAAAAGGTCAGCATCATATTCCCTCAAACCATAATCTTCCATAAAACGATGTTTTTTATCGTCCGGTAATTCATCGATAGCCGATTTTATTTCATTCAGCCAATTTTTATCCACTTCGAGAGGAACCAGGTCGGGTTCCGGAAAATAACGATAATCTTCTGATTCTTCTTTCCCACGCATAGGCCGGGCTTCTTCATTATCAGCATCCCAGAGCATAGTTTGCTGGACAACTTCCTCACCATTTTCTAATAACTCTTTCTGACGTTCAATCTCAAATTGTAAGGCCTTTTCTACTCCACTAAAGGAATTCATATTTTTCATTTCAGTCCTAGTACCGAATTCTCCTTCTTCTACCTTTTTGATAGAAATATTAGCATCACACCTAAGACTGCCCTGCTCCATATTACAATCACTAATCTCAAGATATTCCAGAGTTTGTTTTAATTTATTTAAATAACTATGTGCCTCCTCGGGAGAACGTATATCAGGTTCAGAAACTATCTCAATAAGGGGTACTCCGCAACGATTATAGTCTACATAAGTATCTTTCTCGCCTTCTGCATGGATGGATTTACCTGAATCCTCTTCCAGATGGATTCTAGTTATTCCAATGTTTTTTTCTTCATCATCTACTTCGATTTTTAGTTCTCCTTCACTACACAAAGGCTCTTTATACTGAGAAATCTGGTATCCCTTGGGAAGATCCGGATAAAAATAATTTTTCCGCGCAAATCTACAAAATTCTGCAATCTCACAATTCATAGCCAGACCTGCTTTCACGCCAAATTCTACTGCCTTCTTATTTAAAACAGGTAAAGCACCCGGATAACCCAAACATTTGGGACAGGTGTGAAGATTGGGAGCCGCGCCGTATTCATTTTTACAGTTACAAAACATTTTAGAATCGGTTAAAAGTTGTGCATGTACTTCCAAACCTATAATTGGTTCGTATTTTTCTGGCATTATTCTCTCATCTATTTAATATTAAATTTCTCTTCAAATGTTAAATACAGCCCATTAAATTTTATAGTTACTCTTACAAATGCAAGCAAATTCTATTTTTTACTTTTTATAAATAGGAAACTATATCGATTTTAAAATTCGCATCGAGCATATAATTTACATCTAATCATCAATTGATTTTTCTGGTGGAATATTAAAATCAGGATAAAGTTCTTTGATACAATTTGGACAAATACCATGGGTGAGTTCCAATTCGGTGTATTCTCTTAAATAATCTTCTAACTCCATCCATTTATCCTCTTTTGTTCTTATCTTTTTACAATTCGAACACATAGGAATTAAATCTTCAGAATTTTTAAGCCGCTGGAGATTTGCCTGCAAAGCTTCGATTACCCCTTCTTTTTTTTCTTCAATTTTTTCCCTCTCCATAATACTATAATGAAAAAATATAATCCCCCCTTCATCATCTTTTTGTAATCTACTCACCGAATCAATGCTGGAGAAAGTTTCTCCATCTTTTTTTTGATGGGTGGTTTCTTTTCTCCATTTATGACCGCCCTGTAAATTTTCTTGTATTTGACTCCTCAAATCCTCAGCACTTTCTTCTGGATAGAGTTTTAAAATACTTTTACCCTGTAATTCCTCTTCAGTATAACCATATATTTTTTTAGCAGCCTTATTAGCAAAAGTTATTTGAAATTTTTTATCCGTTACAAAAATAGGTTCGAAAATTTGCCTGGTGATTAAACTGAGGTATTTATTATGCCGTTGCACTTTCTTCATTTTATCTTCATGGTAAATATCCTTTAATGTTTTCGTGATAACCGGTGCAACCAGTTCTAAGAATTCATCATTCTTTACCAGATAATCTTGTGCTCCCATTTTCATCATTTCTACAGCCAATTTTTCATCTCCAAATCCAGTCATTACAATAAAGGGCCTTTCATGCCCCTCCTCTTGCAATATTTCAACAACATTTTGACCATCTATATCAGGCAAAATATAATCTAAAACAAGCAAGGCGTTTTTATTGGCTCTAGCTTGATCTAAACCCTCTTTTCCATTATAAGTTTGTATTGTTTCTATTCCTTTGCGCTCCAGTTTACTTGCAATTAATTTATTTAATCCTTCGTCATCTTCTACTATTAATACTTTGTATTTATTTGTTATTTCTGGAATTATTCCCTGGGACATAAACTATTCCCCTTTATATTTAATTGATCTGAACCTTAAGGTAAAAAAACCTTGTAAAATTTAAAAGAATAAAATATTATTTTACATTATTTTATTTTTATTTCGACTTACAGATAATAGCATTTGAGTAAAATGAATGACTTACTTTATCTGAACAAAAAAACAATACAAAAATCACCGATATATAGCAACTTCATCAATTTAAAGTGATAAATAGATTTGATTTTCTTTATTTATTAAAATATATTATCCCGCAGGCTCATATTGTGATTAAGATTTAATCTAATTATCAGAAGATAGTTTTATGGAAGATATTTCTGCCAAATATGAAATACTGGATCACACAGCGGATCTAGGGATTGAAATAACTTCAGATTCATATCAAGATCTATTTATAGATTCCGCTAAAATCACTTACTCTCTTTTAACAGATCACACCCCTGTCTCTGAAAAAGCCCTACAAAAAAATATCCCTCTAACTGCTATAGATAAAGAATCCCTCTTACATGATTGGATTGCAGAGGTCATCTCCTTATTCTGGTCAGATAGAATAATGTTAACTGATTTTATATTTAACTCACTAACAAATAAGGAAGCCCAAATAGAGGCTAAGAGTACAAAAGTAGATTTTGATAAAATTGATTTAAAAGAAGAAATTAAAGCAGTCACATACCACAATTTCACAATCAAAAATGTAAATAATAAATTCATAGCCAATATAATCTACGATATATAGGAGGTAACATGAGTATTGAAATAAATAAAATACAGGACAATATATATCAGATTCCTAAGTCAGGTAAAATGCGAGTACCAGGTAGAATTTTTGCTAGCGATCGGCTTATGGAGCACATCAGAAATGACAATGCAGCGCAACAAGTAGCAAATGTAGCCTCATTACCGGGCATAGTAAAATATTCTCTGGCTATGCCTGATATACACTGGGGATATGGATTTCCGATCGGTGGAGTAGCTGCTACTGCAACGGACTATGGCGTTATCTCACCCGGGGGAGTAGGATATGATATAAACTGCGGTGTCAGACTATCCCGAACTAACCTTAAATATGCAAATATTAATTCAAAAGTCAAACCCCTGCTCACCAATATTTTTAATAATATTCCTACAGGTGTAGGTTCCAGTGGAGCCATTGAAAAATTAAAACGAAATGAATTACAGGACCTTCTCAAGCAAGGAGCCAAATGGGCTGTTAAGAATGGATTCGGTGATCAAGATGAATTAAAATTCATTGAAGACAAAGGTACCTTATCCCCTGCTCATCCAGATTTTTTATCCAAACGAGCCCTCAAAAGAGGCTTAGACCAGGTGGGCACACTTGGTTCGGGTAATCATTTCGTAGAAATGTCTAAAGTTGATCATATTTTTAATCAAAAAGCAGCCAATATTTTTGGCCTTTTTAAAGGACAAGTAGTAATACAGATTCATACTGGTTCCCGTGGCCTGGGCTACCAGGTTTGTGATGATTCTATTCAGACTGCGATCAATGCAACTCAAAAATACAATATAGATTTACCGGACAAACAGCTTGCTTGCGCTCCATTAAAATCAGATGAAGGACAAAATTACCTCGGAGCAATGCGCTGTGCAGCAAATTATGCCTTTGCCAACCGTCAGGTTATCAGTACTCTTGTTAAACGCGCTTTGATGAAATCTTTGTCTACCAATCCAAGAGATCTTGGATATAAAACTGTCTGGGATATCGCACATAATATTGCTAAAATCGAACAGCACGAAGTTAAGGGCGAAGAAAAAAAATTATGTGTCCATAGAAAAGGAGCGACTCGAGCTTTTGGACCTGGCAGTGAGGGATTACCTGAACGCTATAAACCTATTGGACAGCCCGTTCTAGTCCCCGGTGATATGGGTACAGAATCCTATGTCTGTCTCGGAACAAAAGAAGGGATGAAAAAAACTTTTGGAAGCTCCTGCCACGGAGCAGGAAGAGTTATGTCGCGCAATCAGGCCCGCAAAATAAGTGGAAAAAAAGATATATTTAAGGAACTTGATGACCGCGGAGTGGTTATAAGAGCAGCTGGCAAAAAGACTGTTGCAGAGGAAATGACTCACGCCTATAAAAATGTTTCTGAAGTTGTTCAAACAATGCATGACCTAAATATAACCAAAAAGGTGGCCCGCCTGACTCCAATGGGTGTAATTAAAGGATGAATAAAAACAACTATATCTTCCAATTCAGAATAAAATAACAACTCCCGTTAGAACAATTGCTATTCATTATATTCTACTTTCAGACCTTTTCTAATTGACCATATTTCAGTATTTAATATTTTTTTGGCTGCCCTGATATTCAAGGCTACATTTAAAGGAGAAGGAGTTTCCGAGTCAATATCCTGAAATTTGACAGGTTTGATCAATTTTGTTGAATATCCTAATTTTCGACATAATTTTTGGCCAAATTCATATCTACTAATAGATTTCTCCCCTCCAATATTTAATATACCTGTAAAATTATTGTCTATCATTTCTTCTATTATATTAGCAACATTTGTAACTGAAATCATACTTCTATATTGGTCAGTATATAGCCCAATTGGATCAAAACTTTGCTTTCCATTATTCACTTTTAAATCCCTTTCTAACCATTCACTACTATATTTTCTATTGTAATTTCCTCTTCCAAATAATAGAGATAATCTTAATATAACATGGTTATTAAGAATTTTTCTAATATTTCTTTCAGCCGTCAATTTACTTTTACCATAAATATTCACTGGTCTGGTTTCATCACCTTCTTTATAAGGAGGATCTTCTCCGGAGTAGACCATATCTGTAGATGTAAAAATTAATCGAGCTGAATTCTCCTGGCACCACCTTGAAATTATTGTGGTGGCCTTGACATTGATTTTCTGAGTACGGTCAGGATCTTCTAAACAATCTCCCGGGCGGGTAATTGCAGCAGCATGAATTATAATCTCAGGATTTATTTCATCCAAATTTTTATAAATTGATTTATTTTGAGCCAAATCAAATTTTACTTGATTTTTTATTTGAGGCTCAAAATCATGAAAGGCATAAAAACACTTATATCTATTGCCTTCTAGGACTTTAACGAGATTACTTCCTAAAAACCCGGTCGCACCTGTGATTAAAATTGATTTCATTTAATTATCTGAAGAGTCTTCTTCCTCTTCATCTATTTCTGTAAAATTTACATCTTCCACATCCTCAGGATTGATCTCAAAATTTGATTCCTCTCGCTTTTTCCCTTTGACATTATCAGCCTTGTGCATATCAGAAGGGATTGTCTTTTGTATCCATTGATAAAGCCATTTACCAATAAAATAAATTATAACACCGTATAATAATAATTTTAGCATTATATAACCTCACTCAAGAGTGATATTTTATGGATTATAATATACTGTTCCATTAATCGGCTGCCTAATAGCTTCAAGTAACTTATCTAGGTCTTCTTGATTATCGACAAAATCAATTTCATTAGTATTAATTATTAATACTGGACTATCTTCATAATAAAAAAAGTGTTCATTATATATTTTACGGAGCGACTGTAAATATTCAACCGATATATTTTTTTCGTACTCTCTACCCCTCTTCCTTATATTTTCCATCAAATTATCAATATTGGATTGCAGATATATTACTAAATCAGGAGAGGGCACCTGCTTCTCCAGCATTTTCTCAATCTTTTCATATAAACCCAACTCATTCTTACTTAAATTTAGGTTTGCAAACAACTTATCCTTCTCAAACATATAGTCGCTAATTAATAAATTGTGAAATATGTCAACCTGTTTTAATTCTTGCTGCTGCTTGTATCTTTCCAATAAAAAAAATAATTGAGTTTGAAAAGCGTATCTTTCTGGATGCTCATAAAAGTCTTTTAAAAAAGGATTATTCTCAAAATTTTCGAGTACTAATTTAGCAGAAAGTTCATCAGCGATCAACTTGGCAAGACTGGTTTTTCCCACCCCAATTACTCCTTCGATCGCTATATAATATAAATTTTTCATACCCTCTCCAACTCCTGCAATTTAAAATGCCGTCCAGGAATTACTTTACTCCGGTCTGAACATTCTTTAATAAGTGTATCAATAGTTTTCTCTGTAGCTGGATCAACAAAACTCGGTTCTATCTCATTCAAAGGTAATAGTACAAAGTTCCTCTCATACAATCTTTCATGAGGAATTGTTAACTCCTCTGACTTGAGAATGAAATCATCGTAAAAGAGAATATCAATATCGATAATCCTTTTCCTATTTAATTTCTTTTTATTATTTCTACCCATCCTCTGCTCTATATTCTTACATGCCCTTAATAAGGAAAAAGGCGGAAGGTGGGTCTCAACCTTTACTACCATATTATAAAAATAAGGTTGATTTCTATTATATCTTGGTTCGGTTTTATATAATGAAGAAATACGAATAATATTACTAATATCTCTGCCTATTTGATTAATCGCCTTTTTTAAATTTTTTTGCTTTTTCCCTTTATTACTCCCCAATCCTAAAATGGCTATATTTTTCAAATCTACATTTCCTCTTGAGATTTCTCTAACTCCACTTCTACACTATCAAAAACTCCTTCAATAGGCACATATTGTTTTTTTAAATTGATCTTCGCTGCCTCTACTTCAAAATCATCCAATATTTCACTTAATATATCTCCTGCCAGAGACTCTAGAAGATTATACTTTTTACTTTCGATTAATCTTTTGATAATATCATATACCTGGGTGTAATCTATTGTTTCTGAAATATTATCAGTAGCTATTGCTCGATCCATATTAAAGTCTAATTCCAAATCTGCTTTAAACTGGCCCCCATTATCCTTTTCAAAATCTCCTACTCCATGGTAACCATAAAATTGCATATTATTTAATCTTAGTTTTCCCATTCCTAAATCAGTTATTTTGATTCCACTTCTTCATCAGATTCTTGGTCTGTTTCCCTTTCCAGCATCTCGACAACATTTTTAAATTTCTGTTCATTATCCTTATTTATTTCCATTAATGTTTTATGGGCTTCAAGCAACATCCGCCCTAATTCGTTTTTAGACTTACTTTCAGAATTAATTGATTTTAGGTCTTCATTAACTTCATCTTCTTTAGGTATAAAATTACAAATTTCAGCAAACCCCATATCTTTTAAAAGATTTTTAATTTCATTGCCCTGGATAATAACTGACAATTTATGGGAAAAATTATCTATTACATACCTTGCTATTTGTGCCACTAAACCGATATTAGTGCTATCCAGATATGTTACATCGGAAACATCAACCAATATATCGTCATAATCATCTCGTTTAAACAGCTCTTCAATGAAAGCATTGAAACCAGAACTCCAATTATACCTTAATTCTCCAGCTAATTTAATATAATATTTACTATCAATCTTAGCATATTTATAATGATCTTGTTCCATATTATTCCTCTAATCTTTTAACCCTCAACAAAGTAATATCATCGGGTAAATCATCATATTCATCCAGATTTATTTTATTCTGCAAACTATTCATATCAGTATCATAATCTATTAATGATAATAATTTGTCACTTTTCCCCTCCAGGCTATCTTCTTCTAATATCTCAAGGATACCATCGGATAATAAGTAGAGAGTATCTCCGGAATAAATATTCACCTTTTTCTCAGTATGTTCACTCTCCTCCATAAGTCCAAGAGGTAAATTTTTAGTTTCCAAAAATTTACTTTCCCCCTCTTCTTTAGAAGCCAAAATAGGATAAGGAACCTGACCAGCGTTAGAATAAAACAGTGTCTCTTGAGTAAGATTTATAATTCCATAAAATAATGTTAAATGTTTTTCCAGTTTTTCTTCTAAAACCATTTTATTGATTTCATCAAATAAATCTGAAGGCGACAAAATAGTTCTATCATTTTCAAATCTATATTTATCAAGATACTGGTTAATGAAACTATTGATCAGGACAGTAACAAAAGAGGAAGAAGCACCATGACCGGCCACATCAAGAAAATAAAAGCCGACATTATCTCTATCAATTTTGAAATAATTGAGGAAATCACCACTTAAAAATAAAGAGGGCTTGATTGAATGGGTGAACTTATATTTTCTATAAACTTTATCATTCTCAGGTAATAGCTTAAACTGGATCTTTCTACCTGCCTGAACGTCCTGTTCAATTATTTGTAAAGAATGTTTTAATCTATTATTAACTTCCTGCAATTCTTCTTCTCTATTAAGCAATTTCTGTTCTAATTTAAGAATCCTAATACCAGCCTTAATACGGCTTTTTAATTCTTGACTATCAAATGGCTTAGTTATATAATCATTAGCACCGCTATCCAGCCCTTCAATTATATCTTCTTTATTAGATTTTGCTGTTAACATAATGATATAAATAGGGAAATCCGGTCTTTCCTTCCTAATTCTCTTTACAATTTCCAGACCAGACATTTCAGGCATCATCCAATCCATTAGTATCAGTACAGGCTCATCTTCCTCACGAATCGCCCGGTAAGCCTCTTTACTCTTGCTATACACTTCAGGGGTATAGCCCCATCTATTTACATATAAACTTAATAATTTACAATTAGCCTGATTATCGTCAACTGCTATTACCTTCATTATCTATCCACTTTTTTTTGCAATAAAATTTATTAATCTTATTAAAAAATTAAAACTTCTATTAATAAACTTCCTTAATATTTATTATTTTATCAAATTTAACTCAATATCACCCCTAAATTCCATAAAAAGTCTACAGTTTTATTCTCACAAATTCAATCACTTTCTATTCGATTTGCCTTTCATGAGATACAATAAAAATATATTAAACTAAATTTTCCTGAGTGTTACAAAACATTTTAGTCGTTCATAATCACCTCACCCTTTAAGCTACGCGGATTATGCCCTACCACTTTTACATTGAATTTTTCACCAATAGGTAATCTTTTATTCACTCCTACTACAATTGGATAGCTACCTAATTGCCTCATGAATGTATTATTACCATGGTTAACTTCTGTATACAAATTTTTTAAGATTGTTCCCTGCGGATACAATTTTTTAAGCATAGGAAAATCGATTTCATCTCGTACTTTTTTAATCCAATCATTGTAAAAGCGCCTGTTATGCTTCAAAACATTATTACCTACTTCTTCCGCCAATGGTGTTCCGGGGAAAGGAACCACTTTTCTGATATTTACGCGGCGAAATAATAACCCCTCATTCATTATTTCTTTCAAGGCCTGGAAATTTTTTTCCAAAGTCAGTTTTGTTTCCCCTTTTAATCCCAGAAGAATATTTATTCCGGGTAGCAATTTATGATTGCCATTTTCTCCTCTTTTGCCTCCGATTTCATTGAGAACTTTGATAGCCTTAACAGTTTCATCAAAATCAGAATTCAGATTATTTTGCTGAATAACTCTTTCATCAAAAGATTCAATCCCCATTGCAGCAGTACTTCCTGGAGTCATATTATCTACAATTATCTGAGTTCTCCTTCTATTGATCATCAGAGGATTGGCATTATCAAAATGAAGCACCTCAGGATCCAGAGCATTTAGCCCCGTAAGTAGTTTTTGCAATTTTTCTGTTGATCCATTTTGATAACTATATAAACAGGACTGTTTTCCTAATCTAAATGCTTTAGCCCCCAATTTTTGAAATTTTTCCACTTCTTCTATAATTCGTTCCTGTTCCCTCCATTCTGAATTGTGTTTTAAGGGTTCTGTACAATAAGAACATCCTGTGTCACGGAAACAACCCCGGCCGGTTTCAATTTCTATCACTCTTCTATTATGGGGCAGTTCCTTGAATATTTCTGCACCTTTGATAGCATACTTTTGAAGCTGATCATAGTTGGAATACGTAAAAGGACGGACTGAATTAAACTCTTTCTCGGGTATTTTTTCAGCTAATTTACCACCCCTTTGCTGGGACCCAGTCGAAGCTGCAGGACCTGTCAATATTTTGCTTTTTTTAGGATATTTTTCTGTTAATTCTAAAATTTCTTTTATACTGGCTGGCTTAGCACTCAAATATTTTCCAGGAGTCTGTAAACCGGCCACAAAAATTAATTGTTCACTCCAATTAAGTAGTTCCTGAATCTCGTCATAGGTTCTGGTATAATTTATCAAATCTTTTCTAGTTTTACCATGTCGCGGATATAATTTTCTTTCTTTAGGTTGACGATCAAGATTGGCTATTCGTAAATCATCAATTGTCATATAACATGGTAGATCTCTATATTTTCCAGCAACATAACGAGGCCACACTCCCAGGTAAGGAGGGACTCCTAGACCCGCAGGCTCATCTGTGTAACAGTCTATAATAATTCTTTTTGTTGCCAAATTTTACCTCAAATTATTGACTTTGTTTCCTCTACTTAGAGGAGGTCTCTTAACCTATCCTTAAAAAGGTAATGGCTAATTGCTAAAACAAGCACACAAATAGCCATTGAACCGGCTAATTTTATTGAAAAGCCCTGAATTGTCATTCCTAGCGCAGTTGCTGAACCAGGCGGATGCTCAGTATCAGTAATAGCCATTAAAAATATAGATAGAACGACTGCCCCTGCATATATCAGTACCGCCCGATAATCATAATTACCATGGGGGATTAAATTAAAAAGTGAACCAGATAAAATACCGATAAAATGTCCTCCCAGTATATTTCTTTCAGTAGAAGAATATTGACCAGGGGTTGCAAATACAATAAAACAGGTTGCACCCAAGGAAGAAATTATAACAGGAGATTTTTGAATACTGATAAGCAACAAACCTAAAAGTAAGGCAATACCTCCCAAAAAAGATTGAAATAAATATTGCTTCCAGTACCTTTTGAAATTTTTATCTAATAAATTAAAATTACTTTTATCCATTTTTTCTATTGACTAATAATTTTATTATCTACCTTTGCTATTTTTGTCGTGTTTTTTGTCTTAAGTAGTGATCCATAATAATATTTGCTGCCATAGCTTCTACAATTGGAACTGCTCTTGGTACGACACAGGGATCATGCCGTCCACTGGCAGAAAGTTTTACTTTGTCACCCTTTTCATTTATTGTATCCTGTTCCTTACCAATTGTAGGAGGAGGCTTAAAGGCTACGCGAAATTTAATTGGCATCCCATTGGAAATTCCACCTAAAACTCCTCCAGCATGATTGGTTTTTGTTATTACTTCTCCATTTTTATCAAAATCAAAGGAATCATTATGCTCGCTGCCTTTATATTGAGCTGCCTTAAATCCTTCTCCAATTTCAAATCCTTTAGTTGCGTTAATAGAAAGGGCAGCATGGGCCAGGTCAGCATGCAATTTGCTAAAAACCGGTTCCCCCAATCCAATCGGAGGATTCTTTATTACACATTCCACTACTCCTCCAACTGAATCGCCTTCTTCTTTGTATTTTTCAATAAGACTTATCATTTCCTGCGCTTTATCCTGGTCAGGACAGCGGACAATATTTGATTCCACTTTATCCTTTTCAAGCTCATCTATTTCAATATTTATTGATATATCTTTGACACTCTTTACATATCCGACAATTTCTATATCATTAACTTTTGTTAAATATTTTTTTGCTATTGCACCAGCAGCAACGTGCCCAGCTGTTATTCTAGCGGAGCTCCGTCCCCCTCCAAATGGATCCCGACGTCCATATTTTTTCTTATATGTAAAATCTGCATGACCTGGTCTAAATATTTCAACAAAATTTTCATAATCTTCATTTTCATAATCTTTATTTTGAATTAAAAGGGAAATAGGAGTTCCTGTTGTTTTACCTTCAAATACTCCTGAAAGAATTTGTACTGTGTCCTTTTCATTTCTTGAAGTAGATACCTTACTTTGTCCAGGTTTACGACGGTCAAGATCAACTTGGATCTCTTCGGGAGTAATAGCAAGATCAGAAGGACAGCCGTCAACAACCACTCCAATACTAGGACCATGTGACTCTCCCCAATTGGTTATTCTGTACACTTCTCCCAGTGTATTACCAGCCATAAAGTTACACTCCTGTTAATAATTTCCTAAATTAACCTTCTATTAGTATCAGAATAAAAGCTTTAAAATCAAGAAGCCGTTTACAAATTATCAAACACTTTTCTATCTCAGTTTTATAGAATTTTTAATTATAAGAAGTTATGGTATATTAAAAAAGGCTTCGTGCATTGTTTCAAATTGTGGTCGCTTCCCTGTCCAGATTTCAAACTGTTCCATAGCCTGATAAACCAACATTTTTTCACCTGTTACCACCTGACAGCCCTGATCCTTAGCCATTCTAATAAACTTTGTTTCCAGTGGTTTATAAACGACATCCATTGCAACCCCATTCTCTGGAAAATTATGTAATATACTTTGATCTTGATCTGGATACATCCCCACACTGGTTGTATTAATTATTATATCAAATTCTGGAGCCAGTTCTTCTCGTTTTTCATAGTCATCAATTTCACAACTAAATTCATTTCCCAAGTCTTTCGCTCTTTGTTCGGTTCTATTTACAATAGTGACATTAACTTCATTATTAACCAGACCATAAACAATAGCACGCGCTGCTCCACCTGCACCTAGAACTAAACAATTCTTCCCTCTCAGCTCTAATTTTTTTTCCAGAGCATTTATAGCACCTACATAATCAGTATTCGTACCTACTAATTGTCCTCCTTGTTTGGAAACAGTATTGATAGCACCTATTTCTCTCCCCGTTTCGTCAACTTTATCAACATATTCTATTATCTTTTCTTTATGAGGTATTGTCACTGCTAAGCCCTTGAAATCATGATTTCGAACTTTTGATACAAATTCCTTTAATTCCTGTCCCTGATCTACTTTAAATGGCAAATATATATAATTTAGGCCAATTTGATTAAAAACAGGATTATGAAGGTATTTTGATTTTGAATTTTCAGCATATTTTCCAACCACACCAGTAATATTTGTTTCTTTATTAACCTTACTAATATTGTAAGTCCGGCTCATTTCGTCGACTTTGATCTGGCCTGGTGCTGAGAGTTTTTCCTCATCCAAAGCAGCGAAGGTAATAAAGGAACCAAATTTTGCTGCCAATATTCTTGAAATTTCACCTTTGCCCCCCATACAAAATGAAATAAGCTTCTTTTCCCTGTCTTGCTGTTTCTGTAATAATTTAAATATTTTAAAATTATCCAATATGGATTCTGCTGTAGTAATTAATTTTATAATATCTGTCCCAGTATTTTCCATTTTTTCTTTTAGGTCTCTTAATTCAGTCCGGCTGGGAGTAGTTTCAAAATTATGTTTAGAGAGTATTATTTTTGAATTGCCAGCAGATTCCTGAATAATTTCCTTATAGAACTTTGAACCAAACTCAACATCCACATAATCATATTCTGATTCAACTGCTTTGCGTAGCAATTCTTTTCTCTTAGAAGACGAGCCCTGATAATTACCGTGTTCATATTCCGGTCGGCAGGTGAAAATCAAAGGGACCTCTGTCAATTGTCTAATTTCAGATATTTTTGCTCTATTGATTTTATTTAAATAATCTGCTCTAATCTCAATTATATCAGATTTACTTTCAGCTTTATTTATTTGTTGCTGTATTTCTTTTAATGTATTACCTACAATCGGTATACATAATTTGGTCTCCATAAAATTCATCCTGTTTTCCTAATTATTTTCTGAGCTAGTTCTTGAGGTGATTTTTGATCGGTTTTGATATTATAATCAGCAAATTTTTTATACAAAGGCCTTCGTCTTTTTAGAACCCGGGAAATTTCAGAAACAAAGTCATTATCTGTTAAAGAAGGTCTATGATTAGAATCTTTAATTCTGCTTGCTATAGTCTTTTCTGTAGCAGTAAGCCAAAAAATCGGGCCCAGATCCCGTAATAATTGTAGATTTTCCTTCCTCTCAATAACTCCCCCACCGCAATCAATTATTGCGTTTTCTGCTCTAATACTATCAATTACCTGAGTTTCAATATCACGAAATTTATTCCAACTATTTTCTTCGATAAATTCTCGAATTGGACCTACTCTTTCTACGATTAGATCGTCTGTACTAATTAATTTACGGCGGGTTTTATCTGCTATGATTTGGCCTACCGAAGACTTACCCGATCCACGATACCCGATTAAAACAATATTAGACATCTTGAACATCTACTCCAAGACTTGCCAGAGTCTGCCAAAAACCAGGAAAAGATTTGTTTACACATTCAGGATCTTTGATATTTATGTCAGGTATTTTCAATCCTAAAAGAGCCAGACTCATTGCCATTCTATGATCTCCGTGTGGATCAAAAATATCTGATTTCATATCACCCGTTTTTAAATATAAATTCCCATCTTCACTGCTGACTTCTGCTCCTGCTCGACCAAACTCTTTAACTATTGCTTTAATACGGTTAGATTCTTTGTATTTCAGATGTTCAATATTTTTTATAATTACTTGCTCCTCAGAAAACGAAGCTACAGCTGATAAAGCAGGCACAGAATCCGGCCTTGAGCTCATGTCTATTTCAATACCTTTTAAATCTTCATTTCTTGATAAAGTAACCTGGTCTCCTTCTATTTTAGTCTGACACCCCATTTGTTCCAGAATTTCTATAAACTTAGCTTCACCCTGGGGATTTTCCAAATCCAATTTATCTATACTAATTTTGCCTTTTGTGATTGCTGCTGCAGCAAAGAAATAATTGGCCGAACTCCAATCAGAGGGAATAACATATTTTTGTCCCTGATACACCTGTCCGGCGTCTATAAAAAATTTCTTATATCCTAATCTTGATACTTCCACCCCAAACTTCTCCATCAGTTCAATTGTAAGATCAATATATGTTTTAGAGACAGGTTCTTCAGTTACATTGATTTCTACATTTCTCTGCGCAAAAGGAGAGATTAGAAGAATTGCACTGATATATTGGCTGCTTTCTTCCCCGCTAATCCAGGCTCGCCCCCCTTGAAGCTGATGTGATTTTACAACCACAGGAGGATAGCCTCCATTTTCTCTATCAATATCAGCACCAATATCCTGTAAGCTGCTGACCAGGTCTCCCACCGGTCTTTCTTTTATTCTTTCCGAACCAGTAATCTTAATATCTCCTTCTACAAGTGTAGAAATAGCGGTTGCAAATCTCATTAAGGTGCCCGATTCACCGGTAGAGAGAATCTGATCCGAACCTTCAAATTTTCCTGATTTTCCAGGTATTATCAAAGTATCCGCTTTCTTTCTGGTTATTTGAACTCCTAAAGATTTGAATACTTCAATCGCTTTATCAATGTCGTCATTTTGGGGTACATTTTTAATTACACTAACACCATCAGCCATAGCAGCAATCGGAATTACTCTATTAGCAATATATTTACTGCCTGGAATATCCACCTCACCTTTTAGTTCGCCTTGAAAAGATATTCTTTTCATATCACCTCACTTTACTAATGAAATAGCTTTTTCTATTATCGATTTATCATAATCAAAGGAATATTGCTTCTCTTTTCTCTTTACCTTTCCAATACCTTGCAGTGTAACAAACATTGGAGTCTGATTCACTGCTTTTTTATCTGACTTCATTTTCTTATACAACAGGCCCTTTTCATATTTTTCATTGATGGTACTTGGTAAACCTAGTTTTTGTAATAATTGAATTATTTGATCAGCTTCATTCCAGTCCAGTTCACCTATAACTGCTGCTAGTTGCGCTTCGGCAACCATTCCCATACTTACACAAAAGCCGTGCTTTTCATTGTATCCTGCAATTGATTCTATGGCATGACCGATTGTATGGCCAAAATTTAATACCTGTCTGAATCCAGTTTCTTTTTCATCCTTTTCAACTACTTCTTTTTTTAGCAGAATACATTTTTTTACAATTTCATTAAGAACTTCTTTTTCTCTATCTAAAATATCTTGAGTATTATCCATCATAAAATTAAACAAATCTTTATCGAAAATTATTGCCATTTTAACAGCTTCAGCAAGTCCATTCAGAAATTCTATTTGGGGTAATTTTTCCAAAAATTCTAGTCCAATCAAAACAGACTCAGGTTGCCAGAAACTACCGATTAAATTTTTCCCATAGATTGTATTGACTGCAGTTTTGCCTCCGACCGATGAATCAACCATGGCCAATAAACTAGTAGGAACCTGTATAACGGGTATACCCCTTTTATAAGTAGAAGCAACAAAACCAGCCAGGTCACCTACTACTCCCCCTCCTAGGGCGATAATTAATGTATCACGGCCATATTTTTTTCCCAACATTTCATCTTCAATTTGAGCTTTATTTTCTCTGCTTTTGCTCCTTTCTCCCGGTTGGATAGCCCTGATAAAGGGATTGTAATCTGAAAAAACTTCTTCAATTCCGTCACCAAATAACTCATATATATTATCATCTGTGATTACTACAACATCCCTCTCGGAATAATCAGAATCAATAATGTTTCGCATCTCAGAATAAATTGTATTTTTAATTAATATAGAATAATCAACAGGATCTTGATCTATACTAACCTCTATTTTTTCCATTGGTACTATTCCTCGTCTTTATCATTTCCGCCTGGAATCTGAATATTATCCCGAAGCCTATTCAGAAAATCAGACATAGTTTCATAATCTCTGCTTTTAATAATATGCGTTAAATAGGATAGTTGTGAATTTATTTTTTCAATTTGCGGAAGGACTTCAGGATTAAACAGTATTTCCGATAGTAAATAATCATCCTCGGATAATAATCCCCTGGCAATTTCCATATGCTTCCTAAAAGTAGTCCCGGGGGCTTCCGTCTCTTCCATACAGGCAGCAAAAACTAACGAAGCAGAAAATGGTATACCTAATGAATATCCAGTTTTTTTATCGTGTTCCTCAAATGAATATTCATATATATTCAGATGGAGTCCTTCATATAATTCTCGAAATATTTTTTTCCCTGCTGGATCGGACTCTTCTATAATGATTGCATTCTCATTACTCAAATCTCTAACATTAGCAAATGTTGGTCCAAACATAGGGTGAGTGGAGACAAAAGGATTATCTACCTCTTCATAATATTCCTCCAAACCACCTTTAACTGAAGCTATGTCTGAAATTATACAGTCATCTGAGATATACTGCACAGCATCTTTGAAGGCATCTACTGTATGAGATAAATCTACAGCATTAATCAATAATTCCGGATCAAAATCTTCCAGATCGGACATATCCTTGAAACGTTTGGCATTAAAGAGATATTTCATATTCTCCTGATCTTTATCATATACACCCACTGTATTTTTTTGGTTAAATTCTTCTACCAGCCAGGCTCCCATATGCCCGGCACCAATTATTGCTATCTTCATTATAAACTCCTTTCTTTATAACAACCTAGAAATCTATAATACTGTGTGGATTCCTCCACTTCCTCAAGTGCTTTTTGTACTTTTTCGTCTTTTTTGGAGCCCATAAAATCAAGGAAGAAAGAATAATTACCTGTTCCACTGGGCATAGACTCAATTCTGGTCAAGTTAATATCAGCTTCTGCAAAAATACTGAGAACATTAAATAATGTACCTGCTTTATGAGGTGTAGAAAATATAATTGTGCATTTATCTCCTTTTTCGTCTATTTTTTCCTTGGAGATAACAATAAAACGGGTCTTATTGCCCTGGACATTTTCAATATTGTCTTTTATTATTTCAAGATCATAGAGATCGGCAGCCAAGGAGCTAGCAATTGCTGCAGTTGCTTCAGGTTTTTCCTCTGATATCATCTGAGCTGCTCCAGCAGTATCATAATAATTAACAGATTCCAAATTATTTCTTTCTAGAAAATTCTTACACTGAGAAAGGGCCTGAGAATGAGAATATACTTTTCTGATATCCCTAAATTTGTCAGCATCAACATAAAGCAAACAATGTTCGATCGGCTGTTCAATTGCCCCAATAATCTTTACACCATTCTCATTATCCATAAATAATTCGTTGACTTCACCAACGACTCCTCCCAATGTATTTTCAACAGGAAGAATACCATATTCATATAATCCGTCTTCCACTCCCTCAAATACTTCTGCAAAACTATCACAAGGTATACTTACGAGATCTTCCTTCCAATTATTTGCAGCCATCTCACTATAAGCACCATGGGCTCCTTGAAAACCTATTAACTTTAAGCCTTTATTTTGTAAAGTTCGGCTTTCTTCAAATAAAGATTTGTAGATTTCTTCAAAAAATTCCTCATCAATCAGATTACCTGATTTTCTGGCAATATTATCCAGTATTCTTTTTTCTCTATTCTTATCTTCAACTTCATCTTTAACTTTGGATGCTCTTAAAGCATTTTCCATCCTTTCATTCAGCAGTCTAAGAATCTTATTATCAATATAGTCAATATTATCTCGTATACTTCTTAATATTTTTTCTTTATCCATATTTTTATCCATTTAGTTTATTTTATCGATACATTCTTTTAACTGGCCAAGTTCTTCCATATATTCAGTAAATTGTTCTGGAGTCAATTGTTGCTGCTGGTCACTCTTGGCATTCTCAGGATCAATATGCACCTCAGTCAATAGTCCATCAGCACCTGCTGCCACAGCTGCTTTTGCCATAGGTTTAACTAAACTTCTCTTACCTGTACCATGAGAAGGATCAATAACAATAGGCAAATGAGTTAATTCATGTACAGCAGGAACACTACTAATTGCCAGAGTATTTCGAGTATACTTTTCATGTGTTCTAATACCACGTTCACACAGGATTATATTGGGATTACCCCTGGAAAGTATATACTCCGCACAATTTAACCATTCTCTTAAAGTAGAGTGCATTCCCCTTTTAAGGAGAACTGGATGTTTAGTTTTACCTATTTCCTTTAAGAGAGTGTAATTCTGCATATTACGGGCACCAACCTGAAGTACATCAACATATTCTGCAACCCAGGTCACATCTCTAGAATCCATGACCTCTGAAACAATTGGCAATCCCGTTTCTTCTTTGGCTTTTTCCAGTATCCTCAATCCTTTTAAGCCTAATCCCTGAAATGAATAAGGGGAAGTACGAGGTTTAAAGGCTCCTCCCCTGAGCATCTTTGCTCCAGCTTTTTTAACTGCTTTTGCTGTTTCCACAGTCTGTTCCTCACTTTCTACAGAACAGGGACCAGCAATGACAGTAAATTCTTCTCCTACTTTGATACCATTGACATCAACAATGGTTTTATTTTTTTCTTCTTTAGAAACTAATTGAAGATCCATTGTATTCCTCTAAGTTTTAGATGAATATTTTAATGATTTTGAGGGCAGCATCAACAATTTGGAAAACTCCCCTCTGTTGCTTAATAATTTAAAACATCCCAGACAAATTTTAAAAGATTTAAATTTAATTTATTCCAGTCTGTTTATTGATCCAATCTAATGAATTTTTCTGCAGCCTTATCGTGGATTAATTTAAATTTTTATCTGCCAAATAAAAGTACACCTTAATTATTCATAACCATTTTGAAATGGTAGGTTAAGAATATATTTTATAATATTTTAAATACCCTATTCTATAAAAACTCAGTTTCTATGGTTATGAATAATTTTAAGGTAACCCCCAG
>Ga0102941_1000022_pt1 | contig 51831 bp, 55 predicted proteins | sample SalPonR2_C_D2_MG_FD_79281 | JGI IMG/M metagenome (GOLD analysis project Ga0102941, IMG submission 79281) | Salt pond soil microbial communities from South San Francisco under conditions of wetland restoration - Salt Pond MetaG R2_C_D2_MG | ecosystem: Environmental > Aquatic > Marine > Intertidal... | reverse complement strand
CAACTGCTTAAAGGAATGTACACCCATATAGGTCTATTTAGGTTGTAAATCTGAGGTCCTATTGTTTGAGCGGTCACGTTGTTATTCCAAAATGCTTTTTGATCATCGATTACACTTAGGTCTACAGTAGCTATAAAGTTGTTAGATATTGTAGTTTGATCGTCTGCGAACCAATTAATAACGCTCCCTTGGTCCCTATCTTTAAAGTAGGGGGATTCGAACTCGTAAGTCTGTATAAAGTCTGTAATGTTGTTCGTACTAACAGCGCTTTTATCTATTCTTCCAATATATCTCATCTTAATAGTCCCTAGAGTAGCCAAAGTTATTTTATCAAGACTATACCTATACTCTGGGTCATTCCTTCTAGTAACTCCTAACTCTTCAGATATAGTATCAGCATCTAAAAAGTTACCGCCTCGTTCTTCTAACTCAGGGGCTGCATAAGTCATACTATCTTTAACCCACGTTGGGATAACACCTGTATAACCGACACCATTATTACCAGTTTGTATATAATTAACTCTTCTGGTATCTTTAATCACACCATCCAAACTTTGTCTTACTACTACTGCGTCATCGTTATAACCAAGAGACTCATTTATAAGAACTACCTTTTGGTCTATACTAAATTCTTTAGTCCTCAAAATACCGTTAGGTTTGTTATCTACAGTCTTAATACCGTCTTTGTAGATGATAGCGTTCTGAGGCTCAGATATACTTGTCAGCTCGTCTGCAGTACCGGTACCTATAAACCTAAGGTTTTCTACCTCTAGAGTACCTTCAATCCTAGCGTTATTGTTTACAAAAAGATCGTAGTTAACGTTTGGGGTAGTAGTACCTGCAGTAATTCTCCTAGATGCTGTATTATTACTTACTATTAAGTCTCCTCTTAAGTCTACACTGATCTGACCCAAATTACCGTCACCGTCTGCGTGATCTATGCGAAGAGTCCTAAAACCCTGACCTTGGGTTACGTCTATACCAGACCTAGAGTCTACTAGATGTAATCCATAAGGATTGTTGGTGTCTGTGTAGCTTCCTCCTATATTTAAGTAAACGTCATTTAGTATATCGTTAGAACGAGGGAAACTATTACCTATAACAGTGGACACGCTTCCCGCAGTCCCACAAAGATCTGCTATAAAGTTTTCAGCCTTGGCATCCCCATCCACATATAACCACAAACTCCTATATTGATTTCTCTGCATTCGCATTAATTCGATACTACCGGAAGTACCCACCCCTAAAGTAAGACCTCCGATAGGCTCATTGCTCTCATTATACCCGGAACCTATATCTACATACCGAAGAGCGTCTAACTTCTGATTAACGGTTAGGTTGTTTACTATCGCCCTATCAAACTTAAGGTTATTAGCAAAGAGATCTCCGTAAACAAAAATATTATCTCTGAATATAACATTAGGGCTGAAAGTAACACGATTTAAGAGACCGTCTCCATTAAAGAACACATCTCCATTAAATAACCACGCATCAGCAGCCTCTCCTAAATCTAGCTTTGCAAATTTAAAATCTAATAAATCTCCTCCGTAACTACCAGAACCGTAGTATTTAGATTCCGTCCACATAATATCGTCGTTATTATTAGGAGGAACCAAGGTACTTCTTTGTACGTTGAATGACTTAATTGATTGTATTTCACTTAGCTTATCTCTTATTATTATTTTACCGTCGTTTTTAATTCTATCCGCAAGAGGTAAAGCTTCATCGTATTCATCAGATAAAATATGTACTGTTATATCCGCAGAACTTGCTATGCTCTGTAACTGTGACTCTAACTCACTTCTTAGATACTCTATAGCGTCGTCAAAATTAGAACCAGATATTGTAATAGTAGAAAGAGTTACGTCACCGCCATTCAAAAAATCTACTGTCGCGGTTACCTCATCCCCGCTAACCATCGTGCCTAAGGTATCTAAATATCTGAAGCTATTATCCGAGTAGAGAAGAGGAACTAGACCTGTGCCGTACAAAGTTTTTACAACCCTATCAAACTCAGGACCTAGGTCTCCTATAGTAAAAACCCTACCGCCATCTTTATCGTAAGATTCATAGAAACCGGAAACACCTGTAAATCCTCTATAATCCTCTATTCCGGATAAACCTTGAGTAGCTATACCCGGCCTAATCACCACGTTAGCACTCGACCCTGTTAAGCCGTAAGAAGGTGTCCCAGTATATCCAAAGTATGCTTTATTTTCTTTATCAACAGTACTTGGAATAGACCAAGTTTTACCGTAGACATCGCCTTGAGTGTACGTGTCTCTGTCTATAAAAAGATGTTCTCTTACGCGCACCGAGTCGTTCACATCAAGAACAATATTCACAGGGTCAACATATCTCTCAACATTCCATATTGTAGGGAGGGCGTCCCATCCAGGGGTCGCCGTATTAAACCCCATCCTACCTTTATAATCAACAACTAAGTAATTCTCAGAGTCTACAAACTGTGTATATACTCCAGTCTCACCGTTGTAGTTATGCATAGATAAGCCAGCAGCGCCTGTAATACCTCTTCTAAGTAAATTAATACTTACGCCTGTGAGACCTTGGGTGTGTATACTTACAGCATCGTTATACTCTCTTTTACCAGTTATACCTCTATCGTAGCCTAATGCTACATGCTGAAACGAAGCTTCATGGGCTATCACTTCACCCGGATTAAGTTCTTCTGGACCTGTTTCTGCGGTCACAGGGTACGTCTGAGTCCCTGTCTCTACGCCTACTTGAATAGCACCCATCTGGAATTTACCGTCATTATCGACAGCACGAGGAGTGATAGAATCAGTATTAAAAGCTTCAGAGGCAAACCCTTGATTCAACCCGGTTGCGTAAGCTCCTTCGTCGAGCTTAGCTCCTGGGAATTGGGAGTTGAATCCTGTGAATGAACCTTCAGTCTCAAACACAGCAGACTCACCATACCCGCCGTGAAGACTACGAAAGGAAACCTCTTCCAAAGTCATAGGCCTTTTATCGTACATAGTAAGAAGGTCTATTACCTTGCTATTATCGATTATAGATGTTCCTGACTCTCTATACACAACAGAAATAGGAACTCTAAAATGTTGCTGAGTAGGAGGTACAGTATAGTCTATACCTCCTAAAAACGAGGTGTGTTCGAATATATCTTTCCCTATAGGGCCTTCCCACCCTTCCAAAACTCTTATATCAAATACAGCCCTTAATCTATTAGCTGTAGCTGTTCCAATGCGAGGATCAAGTAGGCTGCTGTCGTAATACACCTCATCGTCTGCGCCAGATGTAGCAGTAACCTCTTCAAAATGAAGGTCGATGAATACAATGTCTCTTCTATCTTCTGTAGGTGTAGTTAAGTCTGGTATTAGAGTAAGCGTTTTACTCTTATCTGAGTTAGTAGCTAGGTCAACATTTGAAGTGCCATATGTTTGTAAGTTGTAAGTTATATCGTCAGGAAGAAAAATATAATAACCTTTTAAAAACATAACGGCTGGATTATCTATGCCATTACCGCCTATAACTTTAAAGTCGTTAGGTGTTGAACCGTCGCTAACAACCTTAAAATGGTTTCCGGTAGGGTTAGTAGTGCTAAACGTCTCTAAGGGTACAGCAATATCTCCTTGAGTGTGTTGTATAGACCTACGCAACTGGTCCATAACAGCGATATGCATATTACGGATTTCATCGTCTAATAAAGGCTTGTTCTTTTGAGGATTTAAGTAGTAGTACCTTTTATCCTCGTCGTATATGATAATATTGGAATAATTACCGGAAGTTCCGCCCATTTTTTACACCTTATCTAAAAGTCCTTGAGAATGAAGGTCCGTTCATAGAACTTCTTGTTCTTGTAGGAGACCCGTAACTTTTTGAGCTAGAAGGTCTATTCAGGCTAGCTCTCATAGCATCTCTTGACCTAGCTTTCTTAAAGCTATGCGCTTGACTAGATCCTACAGGAGCAGATATTTTATTTCCTAGACCTTTTACTTTGTACTCGATAGCCACTTGAACCATACGAGACAAGGCATCACTATTATCATCGTGAGCCTTATCTCTGTCAGGGGCGTGTACTTTTATTAAATACTTTCCTCTTTGCTCCGATTGAAGTGTTAAAAGCTCTAATACAAGGTCCGTGTCCTTTGAAGGTTTACCGTCTATAAGTCTTTCTGTTTCTAATTCAGGTAACCTCAAAGTGGAAGAAATCATACTGGCTAATAAGTTTTGATATATCTCTGAGTTTCTAGTCTCAGAAAAGTGCCTAGACTCAAACATCTTCTGTCCCTTTTTCTCTAGATAAGGGACTATACTCATACCGTAGTATTGGTCCATTAAACCCTTAATTATAAAAAATCTATCTTTAAACTCAGATATCCATTCAGCCATCTCATCCGGCGTAAAGAAATCTTTCCCTTCTTCTTCTGCATACCTCGTCTCACAACAATCTACTTCTAATTTATCCACCTCTTCTCCATCAACTACTTCTTTAGTCCAATGCCCTACCACTACTGAAGTTCCATCACCTTTTAGTCCTATGTCAATTCCCATGAAATGTGGGACCCTCTCAAAGGATCTTATTTTATAGGACAGCCCCGGCACTATATTCTGCCGCACAATAACGGGGTCTTCTATCCAAGCGCATATCTCATCACTAAACTCAGCCCCGAACTCAGACCTATATACCTTAGGATTTTCGTTATACTTGTTCTTTAAAAACTTTGAAGCTAGTTGAGGGTCAATCTCCCAGGTAGGAGCCTGGATCATTAATATATCATCGTTATCTTCTTTAAAAGAGCGTTCATACTCTTCATAAAACTTACCGGTCTTTCCATAAGGTGAGGATATACAAATAACCTTACCTGCGGGGTTACCGTCCGGTGTCTTGAACTTAGCCAAAGAAGGAGTAACCGCGTTGTAAATAGCCCTATCATTTTTATCACTAGCACCTACACCGGAGTTTTTCTCATCGGCGAAAAAGAAAGCCATCTCATCTAGAGCGACTATTATATTGTTATGACCACGAAGACCTTTAGCACTACACGGAGCAACATTAATAGTTATAGTAGCTCTGCCTTCGGTTCCGTACTTGTCTATATCTCTTTGAGACCTCAGGCGCATACTCTGTTTGGTGGGCTTACACCTGAACTTACGAAAGAACTCACATCTTTCTATATGACCTGTTACCCTGTTAAACAGTTCTGTAGCAGTCTCTTTACCCGTAGACACACAAGTGATACGTATATCATCTTCAGGCATAATACCAAAGTATTCCTGAGGGCAGTATCTGTTTAAAAGTTTATAGGTTTCGTACGCTATTATGCATGCAGTTACGGTCGTATTATGGTTAGTCATACCGTTAGCAACAAAAGAGTTTCCATCTGGAACGTTTAAGTCATATACACGGTCTTCACTTTCTTTTACAGAAACAACCTCAGAGTAATAATAATCCGTGCTTATTATGTTTCTAAAATGCTCAAGTTCTTCCTTACCTGCATTAATTTCTTTTGCAAAATCTATAGACTTGCATAGTCTATTGTATGTTAGATCCTCTCTCGTATTCTTTGTTATATTGCCTAAGAGTTCTCTTAGTTTTCTTCGCCCAGGACCTTCGCCTCTTTTTCTTATAGGAATAGAATCCAAAAGTTCTCGTATCTTATTTTTTTGGTGAGGAATACTTTCCGTGTTAGATTTACCTTCTTTAGCTTTTTTAAGAGACTCTAAAACAGGAAGCATCTTCTTATCTGAGTCGAAGCCTATTAGATCAGCAAATATTCTTCTAGACCTTACCCCTTTTATACCTAAATGGGCGTAATGCCTCTTTGTTTTTTTATTGTACTTCTCGCTAATACTAGATATTATACCTAGATTCAACAAAACTACTTGAAGCTCATGGGCTAGCCTTAAGCTTGCCGTAGAAAAAGTAATATAAGACCCGTTATTTTCGGGGCACCCATCTGTCTCAAATAAACCTCTAAGAAAAGAACAAACCACAGATTTAGGCGACCTAAGTATAGACCAAGGTATAGATTTATTATATCTATTACAATCCCAAGAAAAGCCTAAATCGTGAAAAAATTTTCTCGTACCAGTGCTAAAGAAACTTAATCTACCTGTATTAGAAGTTCGTTTGTCTGCTATAACTCTATAATCATTAAATATATTTGTATATAGGTCTTTTAAAGAGTCCCACGTTTCGTTATGCTCTACAGTTAATGACAGCGCATTTTTAGCCCCCCAACTTCCGTCTCCCACGAGATAACCCAATAATCTAGCTGTGAGTTCATCTAGCTCCTCAGGAAAAGTTACTTCTTTTTTCCCTTCGTTATTAAAAAACTTATCAAGTTTTATTTTTTCTGACGCCCACAGGTCAGTGCTTCTATTGATGGCTATATAGTCTCCTGGTTTTATATCGTCTAGATAGCGCCAAACAATTAGGCCCTCTTTAGACATAACCTTTACTCTATGATTAGCGGTACCGTTAATACTGTACCCATCTTTTGTCTTAATCTTAAATACGTCCTTTACGCCGCCATTATAAAAATATGCAGACCTGGAGCTTCTACCGCTCTCTTGAGCTACACCTACATTCAGCGGAGAAAAACCCTCATCAGGAGCTTCACCTAGGTCCTCTATACGATAGATACCTTTATCAGTTAAAGTTAGGGAATCTCCTGTTATGCATTTACCAGATCTTCTTCCGCAGACCAAAACTAAGTTAGGTCTGTCTCCGTAATCATGAACGTTTATACGATGTTCGTCGTATAAATATTTAGAATACTCAACTTCATTAAACCGGTATAGTTCTACCTCATTAAACTGGTCTTTTATTATTATATCTCTATTACTTGAGTTATCTAATTCCAGACCATAATAGCATTTAAGAATAAATCTTTGAGACGGGTATAATGGAGGAACATCAGGAGTTGCGCCTAAACCCAACCCCCAAGGAGCAGTAACAAACTCCATTATGTTTTTATCAAGAAGTTTACCTGAGTCGGTGTCTTTCTTAATAAATGTAGTACACATCTCAGCTATAGACATTATTTCTTAACCTTTTTCCCATGATATATCTTCTCAGCAATATCTTCAAAACCATCTAGGTCTTTAGCTAACTGAGAAAAGAAAATCTCTTCGTACTGAGTAGGTATATTTACCTTTTCAAAGGTGCTTTTTACAGTTTGTAGAAAGTGCTCAAATACCTTCTGAAAATTATCACTGTGAAAGTCTACTCTTCCTGTAGCCTTACTATTGCTGATCTTCTCCCTTTTCTCTACGGTCTCTACTAATTTCTTAAGTATGAGAATACGTTTATTAGATATCTCAGACAAATCATCTTTAAGGTTGTAATTCTCTTTACGCCAGGTCTTTAAATACGCTGCCTCTTCAGCAATCTCTACCATAATATTATTTAATATAGTAGAGGTAGAGGCATTTTCTTTAAGAGATATGTAGAGGTCGTCGTTTTCAGTAGGGTCCTCTATATTTCGTTGTAAAGGAGACCCAGGTTTAATACTGACCTGCAGTACATCTTCTGGGTTATTAACCGAAACAAGGCTACTCTCTAGGGTATCATAAGCCTCTGTGTGATTGCCTTGTTTTTCTTTGAACCTTTCATCCTTTGTACCACTACTACCTATATCTTCTATGTCTTTACCTAGGTCTATCCCTTCTAATATATCCTCTTTATCTACCAATAAATGATTATCTTCTCCGTCTAATAAGGGATAACCATCTTCTCCCAAAGATGGTTTCTCCCTTATCTCATCCTCATAGATCTCAATATCTTTATTATCTTCTTTTCCAGGCATGGACCCTCCACACATATATTATTTATTAAATATCTAAAAGACCGGCGTCTAATCCAGTACCGTCATAAGACGTATCCACATCAGTTTCGCTGGCTTCTTTTCTCAAACTATCTAGCATTATGTTATTTCCAGAACCCCACCTGTTGGCTATCATATCTTCTTCCATAGACATATCACCACGAGCCTCATCAGGGTTATTATTTAGCTGTATTTTCTTCGTGTGAGGGTCTAACTTAATAATACCATCTTCCTCTTTAGTATTAGCAAACCTCAAACCTTGAGACATACACATATCACAATTGTTTAAGATACAGGTAGAGCATTTACTTGCTTGTTTAAGTTTTGCATCAGATGAAAGATGGTATTTTTCAGAGGTGCAGTTACTTAGTACATTAGCATCTACTTCTTTTATGTTAGCCAATACATCTCTAATCATACCTGCGGCTTCTACAGTAGGTATAATAGAAGAAAGCTTAGACTCTATCTTATCTATAGAAATACCAGCCGTAACAGCCTTATAAGCTGCTTCCTTTGCTACATCGTCTTTAGCATACTTCTTTGTTGCCTCATGACGATAAAAACCTTTTACCCCACCTTCTCTCTTAGCGGGTGTGTGGTCTTGAGTAGCCATAAAGGCTTCTCTTAATATACTTAACACACTGTTACCGGCTTCAAGAGTGTTTCTTAAGACACTAGCTTTATCGCTAGATATACGGTCATTGAAATGGAGATCATCAATGTAGCTTGAAGCTATCTTAGAGTCGATCTTACCGTCACGAGGAAGAATCTGACATCCGGTAGCTTTTGCTACTTTTTCATCCGCATTATCATACTCATTTTTCTTAACACTCTGAATAACGTAAGTTGGTGAAGTAGAAGCTGTTTTTACAGCCTTTATAGCGTCTTCTGAGGTTTCATACAAAGAAACATCTACATATACATTACCAAGAAGTCCTTGAAGAGAGGCTAGTTTCTTTATCTCCTCTGCATACTTTTTTATAGTGTCTCCCGAATACTTCTTTTGTAGGGCTTCTTTAAGACTACCGCCCATGTGGCCTTTTAGCATCTCGTTCTGCATAAAGGCAAGCACAGGTCTAACCTCAGAAAATCTATCTACCTGAACCTGTTCCTGAGACTTAGAAGCTTTCTTCATTATAGCTGCCTTAAACTCTTTCTGAACTTCTTCAAAACTTCTATTAGGAACACCCTTTTTCTTAGGTTTTTCCTTGGCAGCGGTTTTTTTGTTAGAAAAAAGAATAGCAGAACGTAACTCTTCTTTAGAAGAAATGCTAGCTGATTTACCTATAACACCGGCTACTCTAAGGTGATTAGCATACTCTTCTAATATATCTTCGCTATACTGTATCTCAGTAGAAACTTTTTTCTTTAGCTCTTTACAAAAACCTTGGCAGTGGGACGCGCAGACATGCCTTTTAGGCTCACCTACGACATACTTAGCCAATCTGATTTTGTTATTACCTAGTACTCTAGCGGCTTCTTTACAACTATCAAAAGGAGTAAGGTCTACATAAACATTCCCAAGTAATCCCTGCTCTTCAGAAAGCTTTTTAAGACCCTCCGTTGACGCTTTAATAAGCTTAGCGGGGTAGATGGATGCTAGCTTTTCAGCAAGCGGCTTGCCTGTCAAACCGGTCATAATCTCTTTCTTAGCCGTATTTATTACACCTGCAACATCCTCACTACTGATTTTCTCGATCTTAGCATCATTGTGAGCTATATTGTGGATTAAAGATGCGGTCTTATCTTTACCTGTATAGGTCCACGCCTCTTCTAGCTGCGGAATAATTTGCACGTTCATAGGAACAGGAATATTATCCTTGTTCTCTATATCTACTACCGCCCAATCCAGGTCAGGTATATTAGCCGTATCGCCGTCGCCCATTAATTTTGAAATATCTCCTAAAGCCATCTTTATTCTCCTCTCATAAGATTTGCTAGAATATTCTTACTAAGGTCCCTAGCAGTCTTATCCATAGACGACGGACCTTCTAAAAGGGACTTATATCTATTAATTGATTCTACCTCTGCAGAATTTTTAACATCATCAGGAGAAATATCATCGCCGGACTCTCCCTCAGACTTATCTTCCGGTTTTTCTTTTTTAGGTTCCTCTACTATCTCCTCTACTTCCTCTACTTCTTCCTCTGTTTTTTCTTGATCTTTTTTAATACCCTTAACTTCTGTATTACTAAGACCCCACCTAGGGTTAGTTAGCTCATCAGCGATGGTATCAGTTATATCAGAAAGGTCACTTACGGCGGTATTTAGGGTTGATTTCATATCTCTAAAATTCATTATGAAACCCTTCCCACCAAGCTTCCCGTCAGGAGTTACATCAGAACCCCTTAGCATAGCTAAGTCCTTCATAGCTGCTAGAAGGGTGCCTAGAGAGACGTTAATATTGTGTAGAGCTTTTTTAAGTACTTTAGCATTCTTCTTTTCATACTCAAAATCTCCTATATCTCTAGCATCCCCACTCTTACTTTTGCTATCTGCTTTAGACTTCTCCTTAGCTGCAGCAACTTTTGCAGTTATTCTATCTCTTCCGCTCATAAAATTATCCTTTACGCCTTATGTTTATCTTTCATCCTCTAACCGGTTCCCCGTCGTTTGAGAACAAACGAGTTATCACTACTTTACCAGAGTCATCAGCTTCTATACCCCAAAGGTCTTTAGTAGACTTATGTATAAGTGTATTAGCATTTACTCTATTAAATGAGAATAAATCATCCAAACAGGCGATTTTTATCCTATTCACGTTAAAATAATCGTCGATTCCTTCTTCTACTGCCTTAGAGGCAACAGAAGCAGCTTTTACGTTTTCCTTTAAATCTTTATATAGATTATCAGAAACCTTCCTCTCATACTCCTGCATAGAGGAAAATTTCTCATTCATCTCTGAAATCTTTTCCTGGTATCTGTTCATAGCGACTTTTCCTTTATTTTTAAAACCGGGGCATCTAGGCTCGAATTGAGTCGGGAACTCTTCACATTGTTTAGGTTTTATACCATTCACACAACATTTGTTCTTTTCTAGATACACACACTCGTTGGTGCCGTTCTCTTTATTCTTCAATACCAACTCATTACCGTGAGGCTTTGTGTACTTTTTCAAGTACTCCTCGTACCCCATACTATGATGCTCTGCCAGTCTTTTCACATCCTCAGGCAGCAGAAACACAAAACCTTCCCACCTACAGCAATCTCCGCATAAAGTACACTCAAAGTCTATTCCATCTACTTTTCTCATAATTACCAATTATTGTAAGGGTCATTCCAACCTGAAGGAGCGGCATCCACATCAGGGTCTGTCCACTCCCCAGAATTAAATCCTATAGTATCTCTGTCCTCATTACGACCGTCGGGTGTAGTACTATCATTTACAGGCTCGCCTTGAGCGTTAGTCTTTTCTTCATTTATAACTGTCGTAGTAACCGGAACAGTAGAGTGGTTTACTAGGCTATCTACTAAAGGCCTTTCCCCTTGGAACTGTATCATGTGCTTAGGGTTTCCCCTCTGAGACCTCCCAGGCTCATTATACAAAGAAGGAGGCCCGCTCTGTATATCACTCCCAGGAGATGAGGGGCTAATTCTTGTTTGGTATATAGGGATATTTAAATACGGAGAGTTTTGATTACTTGTATTACTGCCAGTATTTATCAAGCTCGCACTTCTATCCCTAAGTATGTCGTGTAGGCCTATATACATGTAAAAAACCCTCATCAGAATTTTAGTGGTAAAAACCAAAATCTAATGAGGGCTATTTATTAAAAGATTATTACTATTTGAATTTAATGAATACCTTTGACCTTAACCTTAAATTTTTTCTTAAAATGAGGAAGAATTACTTCGTGGAGCATATATAAATTTTTCTTTATATAATTCACAAGCTCATAGACATCCTTAAGTTCTACTTCGGTTTTTTTCAATCTCTTAAGTTTTACAATGGCGCGGTCAAATTTATGCCTTACCTTAACTTGTGTCATTTGATCCTTGTCTTTTAAGCCATACTGTTCGTTTAAGATGCCTGCCGTACGCGATTGGCAAGTAGTCTCAATCATATAGATAATCACATCGATTTCAAACTCATTAAAATGCTTTTCTAATACCTCCCTGATGTCCTGGGTAAGCTTAGGCATATCACGTAGAAAAGCTAGCCTTTTTCGAGCTCTAGATAACCTATGAGATATAGCTCCTTGAGTAACTCCAAAAAAATTAGCAATCTCTTTCTGCTTTTTATTTTTCTTGTAGTACATCTCAATCAAATCGATTTCGCGCTGCGGTAACTTACTTATAAAAGGCTTGAAATCTTCAAGATGAAAATTACTCTCATCCAGCCTATAAAAAGAATACTCATCAGCAGAAAACCGCTTCTGTATCTCAAAGGGGTCCATGCTTTTACACACTCTTGTCATGAAGACCTCCTTTTTTATTCTTCAAATAAAGAAAAACTTTCGAGCTTGTATGCTGGTTTAGCGTCTGTATATTTTAAATTTAAGGAAGACATAAATAAACCATACATTAGATCCGGTTTAATCCTTTTTATCTCGTATTTAGCGAGTAATTCTCCCATTAGACTTACATCCGGCCTCACTTCAGTTCTCTCTACTTCCTTTAGGTCCCTACACAATTTCATTATCTTATAGTTCTCAAAAGCCTGGCTTTTAAATATAACAAGTCTTTCTTTCTCTTTCTCACTCATATCTGAGTCTTTGAACAGAACAAAGGACTCCTCAAGGTTACTAGCCTCTGAAACACAAGCAGCTATTAGATTTCTACGGTTTCTAGGAACTCCTGGTATTTTGTCAGAATCGTCCCCCGCGATGCATCTAAACTCTACCAACTTCTCTGGAGGCACCCCGTAACGCTCTATTACTGCGTCTGTATCATAATATTTTTCAGGAGTATTTCCTACTTTAGGTTTAAAGACAGTAACTTTACCAGACTCTACCAATTGCAATAAGTCTCTATCATTACTTAGGATAATAATGGAGCCTGTGTTCTCTTCGGCCTTATACCGCTCTACGAGGGTAGCTATTACATCATCCGCCTCTTGGCCTTTCATCTCATACTGTTCTACATTGCAAGCAGTCAGATACGACCTGATGTCTTCCATTTGATTATAAACTAACGGAGACATCTTAGTTCTACCTTCTTTATAGGACGGGTTTATCTCATACTTCCACTCAGCTTTATTATCCCACACAAAAACAATCTTATAATTCCTGTGTTTTTTCTTTAGGGTTTGCAGCATAACACAAACCCCATAAAACATCCCGGAGGGGGTTCCATCAGACGTTTTATTCTGGAAAAAGGCATTATGAGCCCTATATGCGAAATTCATTCCATCTACAAGCAAATAATCCATTCTTACTCCTGCACGTCTAAATTTATAATACGTATATACACTTCTACTACTCTTGATGCTAAAGCAAATTCAACTTTAGCTATCATCTTTTTCCTATCTACTAAAAGTACAACACCCTCAAGATTTCTATAGTCCCCCACTTTAGGCACAACAGTCTCGCCCTTTTTAGGCACCTTAGACTTGAGTCTTTTTTTCAACTCTTTTTTAAAGTTATTTATATCCTTGTTCTTTACATACTGGCATTGCCCGCCACAAAACAAGGGACCGTCAAAATATTCGTTTTTATCTTTAAAGCAATAAGCTCCTACTTTATCTGACTCTCTAACAAAAATATAGCCATCAAAGAGGACAATACATACAGCCTTTTCTTTTACATACTCTGTGTATGAAGGAAGAAAGTACTCTACGTCTTCACCGCATATATTTTTAAGCTTTTCTACGATAGCCTCAGCATCTTCTTTTAAGTCTGTTTCCTCTGAAAGCTGAATAATCACCCACCTACCACTTCTATCTAGATATCTATAATCAAGGTCCTGCGGCTTTAATTTCTTTCTTCTTAAAGGGACTTTTTTCCTGATTGATTTTTTATCAGCATTTTTCTTAGTATTAACCTTTTTATCAACTGATTTACTTACAGACGCTGTTTTCTTTATTGTTTTTTTCTTAAGTTCTGTTTTACCCGCAGTCTTTTTAACCGCGCTCTTAACAGCTTTTTTCATAGTAGGTTTCTTAGAAGCGTCGTTTTCTACAGTCTTCTTAGGCTTATTAGACCTTCCTCTCATTAGCTTTTCCTCCAAGGCTTTTTCTGAATTCCTCGGGGGAGATCGATCTCCGACTAGACTGTGGGGTTTTTTCTTCTACCTCAGGCCCGCACTGATCCGAAAATTTCTCATCCACCCTGCCGTCTTTTCTCTCTGAGCGTTTCTTCCGCATAATTTCGCGGACTGCATCCTCTTTTTTCCAACCTGGCAAATGAGCTATCTCGTTCAACGAACTTGCTGCATCGGTCTTCCTATTAGGTTTTTTGTTCTCTTCCTTTTCAGAAACTGGTTGTTTATTGTTTACAGGATTCTTAGGAGCAAACTGGTCTCTAAGAAACTTATAATGCATGACTAATATATCGGACTGTAACATCGTCACATCTGTGAATCTATTCTTGCTAATGATATACGTAAGCATTTCATAAAGAGCGGAACCATACTGCTGAGCTACTTTTTTTACAGACGCATTATAAGAAGGACTGCCTGTGGTTATATCAGTGGTAATTTTTATAGCGTCAACTATTACTTTTAAAATGCTCTCATATATTACTTTTACATTAACTCTAGATATCAAAAAGTCAGAAATCTTTAAAGCTTCCGGTAAATCATAAGACAACATCACCAGCAACTCACAAACCTGCTCCATATATACTGGAGACACCTTATCTACGTTTTCAACTGTTATATCACCTAAATAAGATACAGCCCTTAGTTTGTTCTCTGCGAATCTATAATACCTACCAGAAGAACGAGCTAAATTATGGATTGCATCTTCATCATAATTTAAGCTCTTACTTTTGCAGATACTAACTAATTTATTGTATATATCTTCTTCAGTAGGTTGGTTTAGCTGAATCTCAATACACCTTGAACGAAGAGTGCCGGGCATCTTATCAACTTCAGTGGTACAAAATAAAAACACTACGTTTTCTATTGGGTCTTCAGTATGCTTTAACAAAGCGTCCTTAGCTTCTTTACTTAAATTATGGCATTCATCAAAAAGAACAATACGGAAGTTTGACACACTCTCATAACGTAAGCTTTCGAACAACTCTTGTATTTTATCTTTACTGCTGTTATTCGCTGCGTCTATTTCAATATATCCAGGATTTCTATCTTTAAGGAAGGAGAGGCACGAAGAGCATTCATTACAAGGAGAGCTATTTTCTTTTCTATACTGGCATAATATACTTCTAGCAAATATACGAGCCAGGGTAGTTTTTCCAGAGGATAGTGAACCTACGAATAGATACGCAGGGTCTATCATACCTTTAGTTAAGGCAGAGCTAAGGATATCTTTGATATTATCTAACCCTATAACAGAATCAAAATCTAAAGGCCTAAACTCAGTACCAAACATTTTATCTCCTCAATAATCTATTAATACTTAATTCCTAAGTAAGAGCGGGACCTTTGATTTGATATATTTTTCAAATTTTTGGAACCCTAGAGACTGTAAACATTGGTTTGAGTCTCCGTAGCCTATATCCACAGTATAAATATTACTATCACCGTAAGTGTTTATGATCTTCTTAGCACCATACTTTCCGGGACCATCATTATCAAAAACTATGATGATCTTATCAGCAAAGAATCGAAGAAGCTGGTACTGAGATTCGTTCATAAATGAGGTCAACGTAGACACACTGTTTGGGAAAACCTTCGCAAACGAGATACAATCTATAGCACCCTCGTGAACAAATACTTTCTTACTGTTTATTATATAGGGTAAAGCCTCATACAACCCAAAGAACGCCCCTAATTTTTTTGCCTCTTCAAAAAAAACTTGTATATAAGCCTTCTTGTATATATCTCTTACAACCACCCCGTTTACATGCCCTAGAATATTCCTCAACGGGAAAATTAAGCGCTTTTGTAAGCCTTTTAAGTCCCATGTTTTCTCTTTTAATGTCTCATAATCTACTGAGCCGTCATTTTTTACATGAGCAAATTTAAGGTAGCCTAAAGAGTACTTAAGTATATCACTATCGTCCAGGCCTCTTTTATGCAAGTAATCGAGTGGGTCTGGATATGAGAAAATACTTTTTCGCGCTCTATTTGTTAGGTTATCAAGATACATTATTTTTTCTGGTAGATCTTTTCTTGGCAGCGCTTTTCTTAACTACTTTATTTTGTTTATTATTACTTTCTGGCTTCGTTCTTGTAGATACCTTAGTACCTTTAGCGGCAACAGTAAAAGACTCCCAATTATCACTACGAACTTCTTTTAGCATCCAATCAGGCATTAACTCAAACATCTTTAATTCAGTGCCTGGATAGTTCAGCGGAGATATTTCTTCTGTCGATATACCTCTCCTACTACCCATAACAAGCTCCGGGCAATAAACTTTTAATACAAATTTAAAGTCTTTAGGATTAAAGTTTCCCCATTTGTTAGTCTTTTCCCGGGCCCTAAGAAGAGTTTTACCTTCCTGTGTATCCCATTCAAAAACTTTTATTACACGAGCAATACGATTCGCCATAGGTATATTGAACTTAGGATTAACTTCCCTCAGCCATTGGTCGTAGTGAATCGTAAGAAAAACCAGTTTTCCTTCGTATTTTATATCATCCATGTAAGTAATATAGTATTGTAGAGGGTAAAATAGAAGTACTTTTTGATAATTCCTAAGGATACTAAATACTATTTAAAAAATCATTTACATCATTAGAGCTGTATAAAGCTGCTTTGATGAAATCTACCTTTTCTTTTGTTATGACATTCTTAGCTTCTTCACTTAGTTTAGTAGAAACTACCTGACCACAAGGTAGTGTCTTGTGGCTTTTAGTTATTTTAGAGACACACTCATTAGAAACAGTGTATAAGTTAGTTCCTTGCATGACTACGTTTTTACGGCAACCACCGCACTCAAAAATAAGAGGGTTAGACTCATAGGCTATAACTTTAGTCTCAGAATTACATACAGGGCACTTTATTAAAAATTCAAATAGAGTCATTTTTTACCTCACTGAACAATGTTCACAGCCAAATAGTTTTTGAGTATTGTTATACCCAAAGCATGTAAATAGTCATCTTCAGCCATAGTTAGAGGCTCAATCAGGGATACGCTGTAACCTCTATTCCTAAGTTCCTCAGCCGTGAACATTACGAATGTGTGCGTTTGAAGACCCACTAAGCTAATCTTACTAGGCTTTATCTTATTTAGCTCTGAATCTAGTGCAGTCTTATATAGTGAGTTATATGTTGTAGTATTTATTATCAATTTTAGATAAGGCTTAAATGCCTCAGGTATCTCCACATCTACACTACCAACTAGTGAGTGCGTCTTTCCGGCCATGAAAAATTTATCTTCTTTAGAATGTATTTCCCTTACCATATATATTATACTGTTATTTTTCTTGGCCGACTTTAAATAATCTACAAGTCTTACTTTTAGAGTATCAGCAGCATCTCCTAAGTAGCACGTGCCTTTAGGGTTAAAGTATGATTTTTGTAAGCAAAAAGCAATAACAACTTCACTCATTTTTTACCCTTACACAGCTCAGAACAATACTTTGAGTACTTACCTTTGTTAGTAAAAAACTTAGTGCATACCGGGCATTTCTTAAGCTCCTTAAAACCGTATGCCTTTATATATAACGTAAGGTTGTAACATATGAGCGCCTCTATCCAAGGAGCGTCCGCGTCTCTAATAATAACCCATCTCTTTTCTCCGGTCGTATTTCTACCATCACCTTCTAACACTTCACTCAAGGATGGTTTCATGTAACAGTTTAAATAATTCGTGAATTGACCGTTTATACCGTTATCTATTAAATCTTCGAGCGCGTTCCTAAAATCTTTTCTAAACACAGAGAGGTCTGGCACATTATCTAGTGCCTCCCTAGCAATTTTAATAGATTTGCTATGCTCGGTGTTATTTATGAAAGACTTCACAACACCATCTGCGCCTGTTACTTTGTTAGAAAATCTTACAAACAAAGGTTCTACTCTCACAACACCCTCACAAAATGGTTAAGAGGCTTTATCCTCTTTTTATATCTAGACCTTAATAGAAACCTTTTTCTTCTAGGCTCCACAGTCATCTGCAGGTCGGGGATTTTTTCGTTTTGCATGTCTAGAAAGAACATCACAGACACCACCCCACTACTTAGAATTTTATTTAATTGATGTAAAACCTTATCTTGTTGAATATAGTCTTTTCCGTAGTACTCGTTAATAACGCGTATAGCCTCTACAACAGACTCCCTTATACGCGCGTTATCGATATCGACTTTATATTTATTATCACTCATACAAAAATACTAATAATGAATAGATTATCAAACATTGAATGCTTTTAATATGTAGGCCTCGAATAACAACCTTTTCGGCATAGAGCTAGTTCTAAGCTTAAAATCCAGTTCATTGAATAAGTCCAATAGCTTTAAAAGTTTGACTTTATTGTAAATGGACAGGACAGTAAAGTATTTAGTTTTAACTATGAATTTGTTTATACCTATTAAGTCTGATATCTCTTCAGCGGACTTATTCTGTGAACGGTATGCTCCGATCTTGTATATCTTTTCTATATTATTAATAACCATAAATATAAGCTTAACATAGTAATCTTCTGAAAACTTGTGAAACTCTTTTAAAGCTTTGTCTCTTCTTTTATGAAGCAGGTGCTCCATAAACTCAAAGACCTTGGCTTCACTAGACTCCGAGATATACCTAACAGCCGTTTTATCTATTTCCTTGTCCTCATAAATTATTTCTAGCTTTCTAATCTCAGAGTCTATCGCATGGAGGTCACTAGATTTCATATCTACTAAAATCTTCGGAATATCACGGTCAAACCTGAGATTCTTAGCTACCATCCTAGAAGAGACCCACTTCAGGCAGTCTCTATCGGTCATAGCTTCGATCTTAACTAAATGACACTCTGATCTAAAATTAGTATATGCCTTATTTTTAGCCAGTGTTTTACGCTCTATGAAAACGAGGATATCGTTAGTTGGAAGATTAGTTATATTATAAAGTTCTTTCACGGCAATAGCGTCCAAGTCCCAAAGACAGATAATTGTGGGCTGGCTATCAAACAGCTCACCGCGATGATACACCTCCAAAAAAGCATCGATATCCGGGCACATTTTGTATGCGTAGTCCTTAAAAATAGAACGTATCTTTTCTACGCACTCGTTTATCAGGAAGGGTTCTTTTGAAGCTACAAGTATCTTGTTATTACCTTTTTCTATTATATCCCTACTTAGATTCATTCTTCTTCTTTGCCTTTTCAGCTTGTATTAATGTATACGACCATAGAAAAGCAGATAATACTCTAGTCTTTAGGTTTACATTAACTCCTCGATTGTACTGCTCCAAAGATTTTCTTACTTTCTCAATCGAACAAAGACATAGCTCATCTGAAAATAAATTTTGAGCTTCTACCAACTCATCAAAATTACCTTCATACACAAGAGCCTCTACACCGTCATAGTGCATTTTCATTATATCGTTTAAATATAATATATACGCCTCTACAAAAGGAAGAAGGCTTTGCTCTTGTTCCTTCTGGTTAATAAGAGCTATCAAATCATCCTCATCCATTTTATGTAATCTACCGACAAAGGAGGGCACGCTTTTTAACTCTTCTAAATAAGTATTGTAGTCGCTAAGGATGCTACCAGTTAAATAAGGCACTGCTCTTTTAAGTTTGCTAAGATTGTTGTTAGAAAAACCCTTAGACTTCAAAATACTCACGTACTCATCAGGGGATAGATTACCAAAGCTTATCTGGGAAGTTCTAGAAACTACTGTAGGTAAAATTTTTTGAGGGTTGCTAGAGATAGATATAATAATCGCATACTCTTTTAAATCCTCAAAAATCTTCAAAAGCCCGTTGGCGGCACCGTATGAGATTTCTTCAAGGTCGTTTAATATAACTACGCGCTTATTGCTTTTAAAAGGTAGCAACGATAGAAATTTTTCCATACTTTCTATATCGGATACCTTTATATTCTTATCAGCGTCGACTTCCATTAAATCTGGTACGTTGGGAAAAAGCCTGCAAGATTCGCATCTGCACGAATCGTCTTGAGTCCCAGTACATAAGAGGTATCGCGCTAATACCTGAGATATCGTATGCTTACCTACACCTTTAGGGCCTTGTAACAGGTAGGTACCCTGGAACTTATCATTAAGTACCCAATCTGCAAATTGGGATACAACATCCCTATGCCCTTTTATCTTAGTAAAAAACACGACAAAGGACCTCGTCTATTAAAGTTAGAAATGTAGAGTAATCACGTAAGTGATTGATTTTTCTTTTTCTTCTTCTGTATTAGTATTGGTTTCTTTTACTTCTTCTTTTTCATCTTCTATCATTTGTTCATGCATAACGCTTACGCAATCCTTGAATAGCGTATTCATTATGTAAGGCCTAAGGCACAACCCGCTAGGGAAGCGATCCGTTGGCGGTTCTACAGAATGCTTTGGTAATTAAATCAAAGACTTATGTTCTGCGGGAGTTCTACGTGGTCCCCTCTCACGTTCATTCTTACTCGCTTCAGCAGTCTTACACGAGCCACTCGGTTGGTCTACCCCCTGGCTTACTCAAAGCTACTTATAAAGTAAGAATGGTGCTTGGTTAAGAATCTCCAAGCTTCTTCAAGTTACTTTCCCAGCGCTTAAGGATATGTTCTAGGTCGCCGTACATATCCTTAATCATTACCGGAGTAACTGAGTATATATCGAAAGCAACAATATAAGAAGATAGATCTTCAACACAAGAAGAAAGGCATCTCTTATAATGTTGTTTCAATTCTGACTCTTTAATACCTTTTGTAGTTTTAGGTACCTTTATAGTAAAGAAAATCAAATCTTTATCTGGAACGTACTCTTTCTTAGTCCCATCTACTATATGCTTCTTTTGCTGCTCACTAAGATTAGAGTTAATAGGGATTAGATAAGGTGTTCTGCCCCCTGAATACAGAGTTTTGAAGAAGTCTGTAAACATACTCATAGTAAGATTGTCTGGAGATATTAGGGTAACGATCATAATTAAGTCCTTTCGTAGGTAATATACTTATTGGGTTCAGCAAAACAAAATAAAAAGTTATGTTAGGTATAGCACAAGGTCATACTTATAAGGTTTTTAAGGTTTTTTGTATTTTTGTATTTCCCCTGTATTAGTATTAGTTTCTTTTACTTCTTCTACGAAGAATAAATAAATATATAAATATATTTAATATATATATATATAGCATTAACTTAAATAGAGCTATATGACGAGAGACTTATTACAAATAAGTATAATGACTAACGAAGAGTTTTTTACCTTTTTTGTTTTATTTTTTCAATGCCACGTAGTATATTTAATCAGCGTGCTATGTTTTCTATATAGGAAAAAACAGAAGGAATTTTGATGAGCAATCCTAAAGAGTTCGATCCAGAAGAGATGAACGAAAATCTATTCAAGACAACAGCGATTACCTTTAGCTTAGAAGGCATCTCAAGAGACCTTGAAACTTATATGCAGAAGAAGATTACTTTCAACAACAGAAACTTCAAGCATATGTCTGACATTATGAGATCGATCTCTACTTGCGACCCCGATATTCAAAAGACTTTACTAGTTAAGAGAAACTCCATACTAACAAAGATGCTAGAAGAAACCTATAAAGAGATGCAGGATGTTAATGCTCTTCTGTCTTATCTTGTTCATAAGATAATGGACAAAGAAATAGAACTTAAAAACGACTTAAAAGACGCAGAAGAAATAGAAGAGGGCAACAAAGGTAAAAAAGACACTACAGACAACTTAGAAGATAATTAGTAATAAACAGTAACCAGGAAAAATCTAGGAGCGACAACATGCGTACAGGATTTGAAACTTATGCGTCATTCTTTAAAAGTCACGCTGATATGATGCAGGCTTTGTTTCTAACAGTAGACACACTTAGAGACCACCAAAACGAAGACAGTCAGATTTCTAAAATAATACCTAAAGTTAACGGTAATATGTGTAAGATTGAAGATCTTTGCAAATACCTCAAGGAAAAAAATCCCCGTATAGATTACATAGACAGAGACCATATTATCGAGCTGTTTTTTAAAGACCGGGAAAGAAGAATATCTATAGTAGATAGAGAGTATGTACAATACAGAAGTATTTCTTACGTACAACCGCCTTCAACATTATATTTTGGCACCGTGAAAAATTTAGTAGGTAGGATGCAAACTTCCGGTATTAAAAGCCGAACAAAAGGTTTTATTAAACTATACGACTCTCCTGAGAGTGCTAAAGAGTTTGCTAAGCAGTTTGCTAACCGAGAGGGAGATATTATTGTAGCAGTAAAAGTTAATGCGGGTTCAGCATTCACTGAAGGTACTAAGTTCTCTACTCACAACAAAGGTGAATATATAGCGGTTCGTATCGATAGAAGGCACATAGAAGATGTTGTAGAGTTTGACGAAGAGCCTGGCGAAGGTGTGGAGGTAGGTAATGAAATCCCTAAAGCGTAGCCTAATAGCCTTTACCCTCCTATTACCGGTCTTACTGAGTTTAGGATTAGCGGTATGGAGGTCTGTGGTTGACCCTAAAATAGTTAATATTTTCAACTATTTTGTATATGGGTTTGTTATTGCTGTTTTTTTTATAGTCTCTATATTTATAGTTCTGATAATACTGAATTGTACAAACAATGCGTATAAGCTAATGTTCGGTAAGTCTGCCGTAGTTACAGGTAAGAATAAAAGAGAAAATAAGGGCTAATGGAAACAATCGTAGGTATTATAGACCGTTTGGTTTTTCAAGCGGACGACAGTGACTATAAGATATTTATACTCAAAAAGCGGGACAAGAGTAAAATATCTGTGCAAGGAGAATTCCAGGACTTATACATTGGCACTAAGATAGAGGTTCATGGAGAATTTACCCAGCATAAAAAATATGGTATGGGTTTTAGAGCGGACGCATACACCTTTGCTCACGGCGACAGTCCTAATAGTATTCGGTTATATTTACAATCTATCGCTAAATGGATCGGCCCAGAGAGATCTAAATTAATCGTCGATAGATTTGGTACTGACTTAGACAGTGTTTTAGAGAAAAACCCGGAAAGAATATGTGAGGTTGAAGGTATAGGAAAAGCATCAGCTTTATCTCTAGCTGAAGCGTGGCTTGAGAATAAAGAAATGAAAAATATTCGTATTTTTCTGCAGTCTTTGGGATTAACAACATTCAAAATAAAAAAAATTATTAGCAGCTACGGGCCTAAATCTGAGCAAATCTTAAAAGAAAACCCATACAAGTTGACTGAAAAAGGCTTTGGGTTTAGTACTTGCGACTCAATCGCGCAAAAGTTAAAAATAGGCCCTGATGCTGAGATTAGGTATAAATATTTTATCATAAGCACTCTTAAAGAGTGCTTAACATCAGGCCACTTATACCTACTTCCGTCGGATTTAGTTAGGGCTTTTAACAAATATAATAGGGTTGTCCACTTCCAGTTTAACGACGGCAAAGAGATAGATTTCGAAACCATAAAACCTTATTTGAGGGCGCTAAGAGATGAAGGGTTTGTTTATGTTGAAGGCAATAAATTCTACGACTTAGAGTCTTATTTCTTTGAGAGTGACTCAGCCCGGCTAACTCATAAGATAATGAAAACACCTCCTCGTGTAGAGATGGACAAAATCTCTACAGAAGACTTTATAAAAAAGTATGAGGACTCCAACAATATAACTCTTAGCGGTGAGCAAAAAGACGCTATAACTTCCTTTGTTAATGAAAAGATTATGGTAGTTACCGGGAGTCCTGGTACCGGTAAAACTACTGTTCTTAAAGCTTTCGTACATCTTCTAAGAGCTAATAATCTTACCTTCGAGTTACTCACACCTACAGGTATATCGGCTAAGAAATTAGGGGATACAGCCGGTCACACAGCGATGACTATTCACAGGAGGCTTGGTTATAAAGGTAACGAGTGGACATCTAATGCCGACGAGAAGTACTCCACTGATGTAGTGATCGTAGATGAAACATCTATGGTAGATATGGAAGTATACTACAGGTTGGTTTCAGCCTTGTACCCGTACACTAAGCTCGTATTTGTAGGAGATTATGATCAGTTACCTTCAGTAGGGCCTGGTTGTGTGTTAAGAGAGTTGGTGAATAGCGGAGCTGTAAAATCTATATTTCTATCGACTATATTCAGACAATCTGAACAGTCAGATATTATCAAACAAGCGGTTAAGATTAAGGAAGGCGATACCGACTTATCCTTATTTAAAAAAGATAAATCAGCTGATATTTGGTTTTTAAGAGATAACAGGCCTGGAAATATAGAACAGATAATTATTAAATTTGCTAAAGAGTTAAAAGACAGTGAAAAGCTTAGGTCTAAAAAACAAGGGTTTCAAATTATTACTCCCAGGAATACTGGTCCTCTAAGCGTAGAGACTTTGAACATAGCATTGCAGAGTGTCTTAAACCCACCATCTTCAGAAAAGAAAGAGTTGAGAACTAATAGCTGTATTGTACGTAAGGGTGACCGCATAATAATAAAAAAGAATAACTATGATTTAGGCGTATTCAATGGAGATATCGGCAAAGTCATAAATATATCTCCTGGTCATGTCCTTTTAGATGTAGATGATTTTTCAGTAGGAGGCAAACGGCGTATCGACATGCCTTCTAAGATGGCTAATGATATGATTAAATTAGCTTATGCGGTTACTGTCCATAAGAGTCAGGGGTTAGAGTACCCTCTTGTCATTCTGCCTTTTATAAAGGCGCACGGAAGAAACATGCTGCAGAGAAATCTTTTGTACACGGCTCTTACTCGTGCTAAGAAAAAAGTTATTATACTAGGGCAGGGCTCTGCTATACAGCAAGCTATAGAAAACGATAAAATTCAGAGAAGAAACACCATTTTTGGTGAGAGGGTAAAGTTATGGACCAAAGGAGAAGCAGCCTCATTGCGGGAGCGTTACGGGGATACCAGCAACTATCAGAATGCTCCTGCGCTGAAGCGTCTATTGTCTCTAGAGGCGAAATAATAGTTTCATCCTCATATACATTCGAAGTAATACCGGGTAAAGGCATCTATAACTCAACTATTATCGATGCTGTGTTAAAATATTTCTTAAACGCCAGGGTAGGGTTTGAGGGTAATAGCTTACATATATTCTCTACTTATTTCCCTAACGAGACTGAGATTAGATTTTTACACACATCAGGTATAAAGAATATATACTTTTTTGGAGATGTAACAGACCCAGGAACAGTTAAATACCTAAAGAGCCATGATGAGGTGTGCGATAGAATGAAAAATGAAGAACAGAAATTTAATATCGTAAAACTTTTTTGATATATTATTTCTTTTTTTTATTTCGGGTTATTATATTCAGTAGAACAGTTTTATAGGAGATGTGTAGTATGGCATTAGATTTAGAAAAAATTGCAGACCAGCTTTCTACTCTTTTTGTAGCTGTAGGCGAAAAAGACGCAACAGACTACAAAAAGCTACAAATGAAACTATTGTCTTGTAACGCTAATCAAGATACGGTAGTCACCCATCTGACTCGTATAGAACCTTTGATAGCTAAGCAGGAAAACTCTATAGCTAATAAAAAGTTTGAGTTAAGTACTAGAAAACAAGACATTAAAACGAATGTAGAGAATGTCAAAAAGCTCCCTACAGGCAAAGAAAGAGATGAAGCCGCAGAAGAGATGCTTCACACTGACTATAAGGAGCTTTTAGCAATGGACAACTATCTTAACACACTTAAGATGGTTAGAAGTGCTCTTACAGCAACTCTCAGAAAACTTAAGACTACAGAACAAAACATCAAGTTACTTAAAAGTATGCTTGATGAGCAAGTAAATAAGCTGAGTGTAGGGTCAGACGGCGACCCTGATGTAGCACACCTCCAAAAGAGTTTATCCGAACTTGATAACCTGGATGATCAACTCGAAGATGAAATTGGGTTAGACGATGATGTAGAAGATAGCGAAGAATATACTGAAGAACATTATAGCGATGATGTGTCGCACGATGAATCCGAGCAGCCAAGCAATGAGCCACTGGACTCTCAGGATAGTCACGATGATGCTGAAGAGCTATTAATGGATCTCGATGATTTAGCTGAATCCGGGAGCGATGAATCCGATGAGCCAAGCAATGAGCCACTGGACTCTGAAGAAAGTCGGGAGGAAGAAGTAGAATCAGAAGAGAGTAGTGATGAGGATTCAATCGAGTTGCTAATAGGCGGCGATGATGATTTCGATCCATTAGAAGAAGATTCTTCTGAAAACAGCACTCAGGAAGACGAGGGAGTTACAGATAAACAACCTGCTCCGAGTAGTATTGAAGAAGAGGCTAATTCTAAACGTAAGAGAACACCTATGGAAGAAATATTAGGTGAAGATTTACCTGACGGTGAGCCTATGACCCGCCCGATAGAGAGTGCAGTAGTAGAGGACAGCGATATAGACATATCCTCGTTCATGGACGACGATATAGACTTAGTAGGCGAAGAAAACAGTACAGAAGATTCAAGTAGTGGTGATTCACAGGAAGAAGTTAAAGTAGAAGATTCTCGACCTGAAGAAGAGAAGGAATCTAAGGTAGTAGAGGACGACGCCTCTATAGGCGAAGAATATGACATAGAGTCACTATTGGATATGTAGGTCAATCATGGATCCTCAAGACATTGTCATGCAGACGGTGTTAGAAATTCTAGGTGAAAAGATTGACCCGGAGATTTTGAAAAAAGCTAATACAAAGGAGCTTAAAAAAAAGCTCTGGCAATCCTTAAACAGAGAGCTTTTTTATGTCTTGCTTAAGGAAAAAAAGCTTGGTCTTTCTCCGGGTTTCGGTACTGTATTTGTCAAAAGCATAAAAGAAAAAGACAAAAAAGTCTTTGACAAAAAGAGTGATAAGATGGTGACGAAGAAGGTACGGGGCAGCAAGGTCATATACCGTCCCGGTGACTCTATAAAAAGTTTATTATAACACAAAGACACTTAAGGAGTATTATCATGGGTGTACAAGCGTTTGGCGCTGACAATGATGAGGTCAGAGGGTATTCGTTTAAGTCTTGGAAGGCAAAAAGCGGAGAAAAATATCGTATAGGTTTTGTTTTCTTTGACGAGAATCCTAAAAGTATGTTCCTCGGGGTTCCGGTTCATTATAAAGATCGTTACTTCGTTTGTAAGAGCACTCCGGAGAAAAAAGCGATTTGCTGTACTCATAGCTATGACGGCAACAAACCTCGTTGGCGCGTTGGCGGAGTTATAGTTATGTATGAGATGTCTGAAAAGAAGCTTCGTAGCTATAAGCTAAAACCTTGGGTTTTTACTGATAAGATGTATCAGAAGCTCAAAACAGCTAACGAAGAGTTCCCTCTGAGTAGGCACGATCTTATACTTTCATGTACAAACGAAGATTACCAGACAATTGAACCGCAGCCTTGTAAAGAAAGTTTTTGGCAAATGAAAGACGCACTTAAGAATAAAATTCTTGATGAGGCTAAGATTATCCACCAGGAAGTAGGTGACAACCTCGCTTCTGACTTGTCTATCGAAGAGGTCAAAGAACTTCTAGGTATTGACGACGCTGGTTCAGGCGACGCGGCTGAAAATGTTGAACTTGGTGATGTTTTGGAAGACATGTAAAGAAATGGGTCTGGGATTAAGGCGGTTAGGAATTAAAACGCGGGTGTGCGTGCCCAACAAAGGGGCCTGCTAACGCGGGCCCCTGCTTTTTAGTAAGAGGTATATATGGCATACATTTTGGGATTAGATCCATCTTTAAAAAAAGCTGGTTATGTTGTTCTTGACACAGACGGTAAGGATAATGTGACGGTTGAGCGTGGTATGTTAAAAACCTCTCCTAAAGACGGTATACTAATTCTCCGCCTCTTAAAACAATCTTCCCAAGTCGCTGAGATAATTGAGAAATACGATATAAAATTTATCGGCATGGAGGCTCCATTTTTTGACGCTTTCTCTACAGAACAACTTTTTGCACTAAATCAATTTTTGCACAAAATTTTTCTAGAGAAGAGTATTTATGTGGTGTGTTTTCCTCCTCAAGCACTTAAGAAACTAGTATACCCTGATGTCAGCGTCCGAGAAATACATAAAGCTCAGATGATCGATAAAGCTAAAACTATGCTTGACCTTCACGGACATAGATTAGCAGAAGACGTAGCTGATGCTTTTTGGGCGGGGCATTTTGGTAGAAGGTTTTATAAGTGGTTTATCCAAAAAAGCTTATCTGAAAAAGACCTAGGAGTTTATGAGAAACATTTGTTTTGCGGTAAGCACACCTTTACTCGTGGCGCTAAAAAAGGAGTCACAGAGTACAAAGGTATAATTTATCGTGAGAATGAACTGTTTTTTGACTTCAAAGAAATTAAAAGGAGAATAAAAGATGTCGCCGAAAAAGAAAGTGACAGGAAATAAAATCGCGTCTAGTAATACCAAGAAAAAGGACTCAGCAGATACTTTCATTCAATCACTAAAGAAGCAAGGGATGCTTGGTGATATCACAAAGGAAATAAAATTTATACCTACAGGTTCGTGGGTAGTTAACCGTATCATCGGTGATGGTTCTCATACTAACTCTCCCGGCGGGTTCCCTAGAGGGTATATAACCGAAGTGTTTGGGGATGAAGGGTGCGGTAAGACTACATTAGCATTACATGCGTGCCAACAAGCCCAACTACTCGGTGAGCGAGTTATTTACGCTGACTTCGAGCACTCTCTTCGCACCCAATTTAATTACATAAAAAACATAGGACTAGACTTAAGCCCGTCTAAGTTCATCCACCTTACCCCTTCTTGTTTAGAGGATGGTGTTAAGCAAATCGGTAGAGCTCTGAAGGAGCTAAAGCCTGGTATTATAGTTGTTGACTCTGTAACTACTATGCTACCTAAAGCGTCTTTCGACGCAGATGCAGATGATTCTGTCCAAATTGGCTTGCACGCTAAACTTACAGGCACATTTTTAAATTGGATGAGTAAGTATCTTGAGGATGCAGACACAGCTCTTGTATTACTTAATCAGCTTAGAAGCGCTATTAAGGGTAAATACGACAGAGGTCCTGATGAAGTTACGTCAGGCGGAAGAGCTCCAAGATTCTTTTCTACTGTACGTGTCGAACTCCGCGCGGGAAGAACTCAGACTATAGACGAAAAAAGCATTATAACAGGAGAGAAAGAAAAAACAAAGATCAACCAAACAGTTAAAGCTACCGTCATAAAGAATAAGCTTGATGTGCCATTCAAATCGGGACCTCTTTATATAGCTTTTGGTCAGGGCATTGACAATATAATGTCTCTTATAACTTTAGCTATAAACAAGAAAGTTATAAACAAAGGAGGGGCGTGGTATGAGTTTAACGATCCAACAGATAAGTATAGTTTCAAAGTACAGGGTACCAACGCAATTAAAAAACACCTAGAAGAACATCCTGAGGTTCTTGAAGCTATGAAGCCGTACCTTTTACCTTCTGAAGACACTAAAGAAATGTTAAGGGTTCGTAACGAGCTAGAGTCTAGAGGAGAAAGTAACCTAACCGAAGAGGAGAAAGATAACCTTAAGAGGCTCAAAGCTATGAATCTGGACGAGGATGAAAATTACGACCCTGACTTAGAAGCCGGGGATGATGCCTTAGAAGAACTTGACAAAATGATGAGCGGAAAAGGCGGCGAGGGAAGTGACGAATAATGATACATATAGAGATCACAAACTTCGAGTCTATTCGCCATATAAAGTTTGATATTGACGGCTTCACCACTATAGTAGGTAGAAATTTTATAGGAAAGAGCGCAGTATTGAGAGCTATCAATGCTGCGCTCACTAATGCCTCAGGTACAAGCTTTATAACCTGGGGAGAAACTTATAGTGAAGTTAAGATAAAAAATGAAAAGATAGATTTACTATGGCATAAAGAAGATGGGAACAACTTCTATGTCATTAATGGCCAGAAGTACACTAAGGTTGGAAAATCTGACCCGCCTGATGAGATATTTCAGGTAGGCCTCGGTCCTACTACTATAGGAAAAGATAAACTCAATCTCCTCTACGTAGAGCAATTCTACCCCCTATTCCTTGTAGATAAAAAAGATTCTAAAGGTATAGACCTTCTCACAGCAGCTTACGGCCTGGATAAGATCTATAAAGCTATAGATCTATGCAACAAGGACCAGAGGTCTAATAAAGACCTCCTAAGAGTCCGTAAAAAGGATCTAGATGTACTATCAGAAGAGATCAAGAAGTACGAAGGTGTAGAAGATATACTTAAGCGTAAGGAAGAAATAGTAAGAAATAAAAAAGCTCTCGATGCTAAGCAGCAGAAAATAGCAAGACTAGGAAAGCTCTATGAGAGATTAGACATACTTTCCAAGCAGGTTAGAGTTCTTCAAGGCATTAGTTCTGTAGAAGTGCCGAATGCTTCCCATCTCGCTACAAAGAAGAAAGACCTTACCAAGCTATCTAGATACAATGCGGCTTATAATAAACTCGCTCTTGCTATAAGTTCCTTGAAGCCCGTAGAAGAAATAGAGATCCCCAAGAACAACAAGAAGCTTAAGGAGCTTAGAGATAGCTTAAGCGGTCTAGGGTCATTCTCTTCAAGATACTCTAAGCTTTATAAAGAAGTTACGAGACTTAAAGGTGTAGAGAACATAAAATTACCCGTTTCTCCCGATTCTTCTTATGAAAAGATAGACGTGTTAGAAAATGTTCGTAGCAAATTAATAAACGTTAGAGATGAGTATCAAACGTTAGAAAAATCTTTAGAACACACAAAGGAAGAGGAGCACAAGCTCTTAAAAGATAAGGAACAATTTAAAGGTATGTGTCCTCTTTGCGGAGGTAGTTTGAATGATATAAGCAAGGAACCTATATAAGATATGAGTAAAATAAAGTTCATAACGTTTACGGACGTACATATTAGCGATACTAACCCTCAATCCCGGCTGGGTTGTTATAGGGATGATATTTTAGACAAGCTAAATATGATAGGTATGTTGGGTAATAAATTAGGAGTAGACTTTTTTGTTTGTGCAGGAGATATGTATAATCTTAAGGCTCCTATGAGAAACTCCCATCTATTAAACAATATGCTCATAAATACATTTAGTAGGTATAAAGCTCCTTTATACATGATCGAAGGCAATCACGATTTAACTAATGATAGTTATGAGAATTTTGAAAAACAGCCTATTTCAGTACTATACAATAGCGGGGCAGTTAACAGGCTAACAGGAAAAACTATTACTATAGCCTCTAAAGACGATGAAAATTTTAAGATGAACTTAAGAGGCTTTCCTTTTACAGAGGCACCAGACTTAACTGATCGTAAAGAATACCCGCTTGCTAACTCCGGCGTTGACTTAAGTGTTTGTGCAATGCACTTATATGCTACGGTAAATGGCGGCAATCTGTTCAAACAAAAGCTCTACTCGTATGAAGACATAGCACAGTTAAAAGACGATATTTTTGTTCTTGGGCACTACCATGTAGATCAGGGTGTAGAAGTGGTAGGTTCTCAGCATTTTATTAATGTAGGCGCTGTTAGTCGTGGTTCTCTAAGCCATGATAATATAAAAAGAATACCTAAAGTATGTGTAGTTACCTGCACTAAAGAGAATAATCAAATAACCACAGAGACTCAAGTTGTTAAGCTTAAAGTAAGGCCTGCTAGTGAAGTGTTTATATTAGAAGAGAAAGAGAAAGAAGAGAAAAAAATGAAGGAGGCTGAAGCCTTTGTGGCGCATCTTAAAGACGCGGTAACAAGTAAAGATGATATAGAAGGTACAGAAGGATTCATAAACAAGCTTAAATCAGAGAACGTAGATATAGAGAATAAGGTTTTAAAGAGGGTAGAGAGTTATATACAAGAAGCGGACATAGCTTTAAAGGAAATAAAAAAATGAGATTATCTTATTCGAAGTATAAGATGTATGTTGAATGCCCTAGGAAATACAGGTGGGTTAGCGATAGAAGGCCTATTACTGTAAAGTCTAGTAAGTACTTCGCCTTGTATGGTATAGTAATACAAAGATTTTTTGAATTCTATGTTAACAAGTATGTTAAAAAAGGTATAAGGTTAACTAACGAGCAGATTCGATCCTTCTTGAGAAAAGACTGGGAAAGAACACTAGACTATGAGTATGTTATTTGGGATGACCCCTGGTGCAAAGAAAGCTCTGAAGAAATTTTTGAGTCTATCTATAATGATGTTTTAACAAATATTGAGAATTTTGATTTTTTTAAGTACGCCCGCTCAGAAGTAATCTACAATATAACTTTAAAGAAAACTAAAGACGAGTTACACGGTAGGTTGGACTTTATTGTAGAAAAGCCGGACGGGACTGTAGAGATCTTAGACGGCAAAGGCACTACAAAGATAGAAAAGAATGTAGACAAAGAGCAGCTTTATTTCTATGCTATGTTGTACTATTTAAGACATAAAAAGCTACCTACTAAGGTAGGTTTTTGGTACTATAAATTCCAAAGAATAGTATATATCGATATGGACATGGATACCTTAATAAGTTTTAAGAAAAAATTTGCTTTAGTTAAAAAAAGTATTAAAGAAGATAGAACTTGGGAACCTAAGGTTAAGATTACTAAAGCCTGCAAGTTTTGTGATTACAAATCTGATTGCGACGCCTACAATTTGAAGAAGGAAGCGAATAGGCTGAAAAGAAACAAAGGGGTGCCCTTGCCTGCTGTTGGGAAAAAGGTTAGTTTTGGATTCTAGTTCTAATATGAAACTACCAAAAATTATATTGTAATATAAGGAGAATTTATGAGCCAGGAACAAGTAGAAAAGTATATGGAGCTTGAGGAGAAACTCAAGGACGTATCTACAAGAAAAATACGTATAGAAGAGCAGTATAAATCTAAGAAAAGTGACTTGAAGGAACTTATAGATGAGATTAAGGGGGAAGGCTATAATCCTAAGGAGTTAAAAAGTATTATAGCTACTCTTGAGAAAGAGTTTGATCAAGAACTCAAGGATTTTGAATCTTCATTAGATAAGATATCATCTCAGCTAAGTAAAATAGAGGGCTAGTATGGAAATTAAGGTATCTGTAATAGAATTTAAGAAAGCTATATCGATAGCAAAGAAAGCACTTCCAAAAATTATACTTCAGGAAGAGAGGGGTCATATCTTATGTTGTGCTGAGGAAGATACTATGGTAGTGTCTGCCACAAATAACGATATAAAAGCGCAAATAAAGATTCCTTTGGCGGAGACTATAGAAGCTGCGATGTCTTTTACTTTAGACCCTAGAATAGCTGAGAAGATTCTTACGAAGATAGATATAGATGAAACTACTATCGAGTACAATGAGGAAGAAAAGACTGTGCTTGTATATACAACAGAGAATAAGCAATCGTTTACTACTCTCCAATCATTCCCTCCGGAGAAAATGCTTACGTTCACAATACCTGAGGTGACTGAATATGATATCAGGAAAGATTTAATTCAAGCCGCTTTAGAGTTCACTAACAACTATTTAGCGCCTCTTAAAGAAAACAAGAAGCAATATGACTTTGTTATCTTGAATAACGGTATTGCCTATGGTGCTAATGGTGTTAATAAAATGGGTTTTTTTGTAAGCGGGCCTCTTAAGAACTTTAGTAACTTTAAGATACGCAAAGAATCGGTACCGTTTATGATAGCGGCTCTTAGAGATCTTAAGGGTGAGGAAACCGTGAAAATGGTAGAAGGTCAAAAAGACGTGGGTCTGACAACGGAAGACGGAAGAGTATTCTTTTCCTGTCTAAAGTCTGGTGTCGAGTCTCCCAAAATAAATACAGATTTAATAAAGGGAGATAGCGCGTATACGCTTATAGATAAAAATAAGCTGCTTAAGACCTTAGACAGGCTTACAGCATCTAATACTTCTTCTGCAGGTGCCGGTATCCAATATGAACTTACGGGCGTTAATGAGAATGCTTCTATATCTTTTCATCTTATATCTAATCTCAAAGCAGTTGAGCAAATGGATTGTATAAGAGTCAACGACGAAGATAATCAAGAAGTATCTCATGTATTAGACTTCAAACTTTTTAAAGGTATACTATCTTCTTTCGGTGAGAAGGGTATTAATCTGTATATTAATGATGCGAGTAAGTTCTTTAAGGTCACCTACAAAGGAGATATCGAAGGCACTAAGTATCTTGCTGCAGGTATTGGAAGTTACTCTAAGGTTGTAAACAATGGATGAGATTAAATTCGACACTACTATGAGCCGTATTAATTTCTTAGAGGGTGTCTATGAGAGTAAAAGGACTCAAATTAAGAAAAAAGAGGTAGAAGTATCTTATCTTGAGACTGAGTCCGTCATCCTTAGTAAGACTGAAAAGGTACTAAAGCATTTGATAGACACTTTGGCTAAAAAGGATCTATCAAAGATGGACGAGCTTGTTACATACGGCTTAAATACTATATTCCCGGATAGGGACATATCCTTTAAATCCGAACTCGTTGAGAGAGGGTCTAAACTAAGGATAGACTTAAACACTATTTACAGAGAAAAGGAGGTAGACCCAAGTTCGCACGGGAGTGTTACCGTTATAGAGAGTTTTCTACTAAGAGTCCTTTGTTTAATTAAACTTAAAAAATACCCATTCCTTTATATGGATGAGCCTTTTGGCGCAGTTGACTCTGAGTACGCATACAAAGTAAGCCCTCTTATATCGGAAATATCTAAAAAGCTAAAGTTGGATGTTTTGTTAGTTACGCATAATCCTACTTTTATGGAAGATGCTAAAAAGGTGTATAGACTAAAAAATATAAAAGATAATCTAATCATCGAGACAATAAAAAAATGAGAACCTTTATACAACTAGACGTGCAAAATTTATTTTTTTCCGCAAAAGATATTAATAGGCGCATAGATTTTTTGCGGATCCGTGACTTTCTGAAGGAGAATGAAGAGGACATTCTCGATATGGTGGCTTACATAATTAGAAGCCCGGACGCCAACAGCGATAGATTTGAAGCGCTATTAAGTTCGTTGGGGTATGAGTTAAATATCAAACAAGCGCACATCGGTAAAGATTCTGAAGGTAAGAGAATATACAAGGGCACTGATCAGGATATTGCTATATGCATCGACTGTATGAGAAACATCGATAAGTTTGATAAGTGGGTACTCATGTCTGGAGACGGGGATTTTCTGGACCTCTGTAAATATCTTAAAGAAAAAGGTAAATATGTGGAGGTCTGGTCTCTACCAGGTTTAAGTTTCAATAAGAAATTCTGCGATTACGTAGATCTTATTAGATTCTTGGACAATAAATTTTTCTTCAATAAAGAAGAAAAGAAGAAAAACGAGGAGACCGATAATGCGTAGTCCTGGAGTAATTTATAGAAAATACAGACAACTTAAACGTAAATACTTATACGAAACTATACAGGCATCTCGTAAGAAAAGGCACGAAAACTGTGCTTATGGGCAGCTGCTCAAATATAGAGATGAGCGAGGTATTGAAAAAGAAGTTAAGTTGTGCACTTACAATTGTATGCCTTGTAACCTTGTTGATAATACTTGGTCTCCTACGTGTTCAGGGAGCACTAAAAGTGTAGAGGGTCTTGATATCTGTACGTGCCCTGGAGAGTGTCCGGCTTTTGCCTCTAAGTGGTCTAAAGAAGAGGTTACAGCTAAGTTTGAAGAAACTCTTAAAAACGATGACCTTAAGCGTAGATACTACCCAGAGCTAGAAGCGTATCAATGGGTCTTAGATAAGTCTCTTACAGATGCTGTGGAAGAGCCTAAACTTATAGGTAAAGTGGTAATATTCTTAATAAAAGCACTGGAAGATTTTCTTAAATTTGTTAGCGGGAATAAAAAAGAACTAGGTTAAAATAACCCTTGTCTAATAATCTATTCATATCCACGGCGGTATAGATAGATATAAAAGTAGATAAAAAGGAATAGATTATGACTGGATATAAAAAATACCTAGCTATAGAAACCGCAGCTTGCTACAATTTTGCCCCGCTTATTAAAAAAGTCAAAGATGAGTTAAAGAACAGGAACCCTGGGTTAGAATACGAGACTTTAGTGGGTTTAATGTATAAAAATCTTAAAGGTTTTTCTATTAATAACCAAACCTTTGAGTATGATCACCAAGAGAATTATTTAGGCGGGGCTCGTTGGTTTGTTAAGTGCCCAAAATGCGGTAAAAAGTGTTTTAAACTGTATCTGCCTAAAGAAGGTACCGGTAGAGAGCGGTTATATCTTTGTAAGATTTGCCACAACCTTAAAAATGCTTCCTCATTGATGGGTGCTTCTAAAAAGTATCAAAAAGTGGTAAAACCTTTAAAAAAGCTTGAGAAGCTTAAGAAGTCTCTATTGAAAAAAGGAATGACTCCAGATAAAGCCGCTCCATTGCTAGACGCTTACGATAGAATAGAAAAGGAATTAGCGAACTCTTCTGAGTACAGATTGTGGAAATTTCAACAGAAGCATAAATCTTCGTCATAATAATCTTTTCATAATTTTAGATACTATTACTATTTTGTGAAAGGATTTATAAAATGTTTGAAAGAATAGCGAGAGTAATCCTGGCGTATAAACGTCAGATGGTAAAAAAGTTGAAGAAGCGTACCCCAAAGGATAGGCTTAAAGCAAAACTTTATTACAGGAAAAATAAAACAAAACTAAGGCTGAAAAGAAGAAGATATCTTAAAAGGACTAAGCTGTTTAGCAAGACTAAAAAGCTTTTTAAGAGAACAAAACCAGCTTGGTTTTCGCACAAAAAAACTAAAAAACCTAAAACAAACACGGCTCCAAAATCTAAGAAGCCTAAGAAGACGCAGCTAACGCCTAAGATGAGAAAGCCGGACAAATCTTTAGGCAGTAAAGGAGTAAAACCTCCTACAGCACAACCTAAAGCTAAAAAGTTTAAATTTTATGCCCCAAAAAGAAAATAAAAGATTCACAGGGTTTGTAGCTTTCTACAAAGACGGTAATGAAGTAAGAGAGAAAAACAATTACTTCAGCTCTAAAACTAAAAGAAAGAAGGCTACTAATTGGCACGAAGTAGATAAAGATAAGATAGTAGCTCTAGAGCTTTTTTGGAAAGGCCAGCCCAAGATAAGAATAGATAAAGATGATCACCCTGATCTAAAGCCCTCGGATTGGTTCTTTTCTCACTTTGGCTGTCTGGATATGAACACTCACGAAACAAAGGTTATCTCTAGAAATATAGGTTTTATAAAGGGAGATATTTTAACCGTGTATTGTGTTGTTGAAGAGACAGGAGTAGTCAAAGTTGAACATAGACCAAAGCCGTAAATTCAAATTTCTTCTCGTATCCGATTCTACTCACTTCGCCCTTACGGATGTGTATTACGGGTATAGATATGCCTTAGATCAACTTAAGATACCTTACGAGTTTTTCCCTTGGCACAATATGAGGGAGTTGATAGTCGATAAGCAGTGCTATCATACAGTACACTCCACGGCATTAATTAAGGAGAAAGGGTTTACCCACGTCCTTTTTATAGGTGGTCTTAATATTCCTCCTTTTATTTTTCAAAACCTCTATCATGTTAAAAGCGTTGTCGTAGCTACAGAGGATCCTCACAGCTTTGATCCTATGAAGCATAGGCTACCCGATATTGATTATTACTTCAGCAATGAAAGGTCCATACCTAACTCTGGTAAGTATAAGAACGTCTACTACTGCCCGACTGCGGGAAGTACTCACGAGTGTGGTAAGGTTCCTGCTGAATATTTAGAAAAGAAATATCATAGTGATATTCTTTTTCTAGGAGCCATGTACCCTAACAGAGTTAAGCTTCTAGAATCTATCATTCCGCTTGTAAGAAGACATAAGCTTAATTTTAAAATTTGTGGGCATACCCATTACATGTCTAAAAAATCTCCTCTACAAGAATATGTGTTTGAGGCAGGGACAATTCCCCACAACGAGACTGTTAAGTATTATAACGGAGCTAAAACAGTTCTTAATATGTATAGAGACATTGGGTGGAATCCACGTACTCGTACAAAAAGAAACCCCTACAACAGAAGCAGATTTGCTGCAGAGAGCTTAAACCCACGAGCCTATGAAGTACCTTTATGCCAAAGTTTTATGGTTATGGAAGACATAAGACCTGAAGCAAAAGAAATCTTCAACAGCAACGAAGTAGCTTTTTTCTCAGACGAAAAATCCCTCAATAAGCAACTAAGATACTACCTAATAGGTAAAGGTAAAGAAAAAAGGGAACAAATGGCCTTCAACGCTTATAGAAAAGCCGCAGAGAACCACACCTACATACATAGGCTTCAAAATATTATAGAGGTTTTGGAAGAAGATTCCTAGTAATATTCTATTAATATTTATATCCTTTCCAAAGATTGTTTTCTTTAAACATTAGAGAAGTTGTTATATGAAAATACGGGCATATAGTCCCCAGACCGGCAATTTGGTTGCTGAGGATATAACAGGTATAAACTTCGGTCTTGTAAGACAGGGTCAACACGGAGCTCTTCCTGTGTGTATTAGGCCGGTAAAAGAAACTGAAGATATATCTGGGCTTGAGCTATATCTACAGAATAATGGCGGGTTTAATTCATCAGAGTACGGATATTTTCATAACTCTAACTTTATTGCTGATGTGCGTTCATACACATCAGGCTTAAGTGGAAATGTCATATCAGATCATTTTTCAGTAGTAGCAAACCCGCCAAGTACGACCGGGGGAGTAAACATTGGGCTCAACACTGCTGGTGAAGGCGACTTTATCTGGCTGGACGTGCAAGCTGGAGCAAGTGAAACGGGCTCAACAAGTACAGTTAACTATAGATTCGTATTTGAATATTCATAAAAAGGAAGGTTAATATGAAAATTAGCACCTATAATCCTGTCGATATGAGCAAAACTGCTGACGATGTTACAGGAATAAATTTCGGCAGTGTTGTTAGAGGCGGGTATAGTTCTCCTGTAGTGGTTAAACCTGCAAAGACAGATGAGACTGCGATATCGCAACTAGCGCTTTTCCTTGAGGAAGATGCAGGTTTAGCGGGCACCTCTTTTAGGTCTTTTAAGAATGCCACAGCTATACCAGGTATCGGAGTAGGAAACGCTGCTCTTTCTGACGATCTGTCAGAACAGAATGGAGTAAGTGATTTTAGTAATTTCTCATTGATCTCAGGTGATGGTCTTAGTCTGACTGCAGCAAGTCCGGAATTTGTATGGCTAGACGTTAAGCTCGGAGCTTCTGACAGTGTAGGAACTGCAAACGTTAACTATAGATTTATCTTCGAGTATTCTTAATGAAAAAGAACTTAAGCAATGTAGTTAGAAAGTTAGCCGCAAATATACAAGGGCTGACTGACTTCGATATAGACCTCCTTAATAATAAGGCCCCTAGATTAGTGCTTATAGTTAAGGATAATCTAGAAAGCAACGCTAGTGACCCGTATAAGGGCCTGTCTGATAAGGATAAAAATTTACTACTTGCTTTTGTTGTGTATAAGAGGCAAAACATTACAACTAGTGCCGTAGATAAGCCGAACAGTGAAGATGCGGCAAAGATACTGCATGATGAAGTGTATGACTTGCCAGAAAAGAACAAACTTGAAAAGATAAACAACGACTTGTCAGAACAACTTAATAAAGCAGGGCTGAGTGTCCCTACGCCTAAAAAAGTTAAGGACGTAAAAAAGAATAAAGGAGACTAACAATGGCTACATCTTTAAAAAATTTGGGTGCTAGTGTTGATGTTTATGACCTTCAGGTTGTATTAGGTGTTCCTAGCATCGACTCAAGCAGCTCTTTTCAAAACGTACATATCCCATATACCGGTATAGGTAATCCGGAAGATACCTCTGTAAGCATTTCTCGTGCTTGGTACTCGCTTGATGGAGGGGCAACGTGGAGTGCTATGACTCCTGCGAGCGGTAATGTTTCTACAGGACTTACTTTCTCACCTAGTGGAACCTCACATACTTTCAAATGGGCCGCACGCAGCGACTTGGGGGCTAACCTATATAATAAGCTTATTACTATCGCTTTCAAAGCTACTGGTTCTAAAGGTGACTCTTTAGAGGTAACTAGAAGTGCGCTGTTCTCAAGAACTACGACAGGCCAAAGAGGCACTACCTCTCAGTCTGTTCAACTTCCTGACGATTACGCCGGTATTTTTGGTAACGAGTTACTTGTTAACGCGCCAAAGTCTTAATAACTTAAAAAATGTATAAGGCTTCTGCAAAAGTAGAAGCCTTATACTATATACAGATAATATATGAATGTGCTAGAAATACTAAATATATCCCCCGGGGATTCTGTTGAGGTTGTTAAGAAGCAATATAGGTTGTTATCTCTAAAGTATCACCCAGACAAAAATGACTCTCCTGAAGCACCCGCAAAGTTCCAAGAAGTCCAAGAAGCTTACCGAAGTGTCTGTACTAACCCTTCCTTACTAAATCCTAAAAAGTTAAGTGTTCGCCAAGGTAAAGGTTTCATACAGACAGAGATTAAAGTAACCTTAGAAGATATTTACTTTTATAGAGAGCATACGCTTATTATTGATCGGCTAGTCGTGTGTAAACAATGCGAAGGCACAGGCTCTAAGGAAGGCAAGAAGGGAGTCTGTAACCACTGTGATGGTATAGGTAGTATAAACAGCAAAGTATTAAAAATGATGGGTAAAAGTGATGTATGCCCTGTTTGTAGAGGTTCTGGTAATAAAAGTTCTAAAGAATGCTTAAGGTGCGAGGGTAATAAATACGTTATTGAGAGAAAAGAATACAATATAAAGATAGGGATAAAAGATTATCATAAGGGATTTAAGATACTTAAAGGATATGGAAATGAATACAGTGCTGGAAAATTTAGTGATATACATGTAGGTATTAAAGTTTTCCATGACGGAGTATTAACTATAGAGGGTTATAGTTTTATTAAGGAACTTCGTATTACACCAATACAAGACATTATAGGAGATAAAGACAGCGTTCGTATCTATGGAAAAGATATACCATACATAATTACTCCAGAAGAGCCCGAGTACGTGTATCTGGATAAAAGAGAGGGTATGCTTGATAGGTATATATTATTTAGGTATATAAAGAAAAAACCTCGGGTAATTGAGGAGACTAGAATACTCTACGAAAAGATAAATAAGATAGAAAAGATACTAGGGTTAGTAAAAGGAGAGGGGGAGATATAAATCACCCCCTCTCCTTTTATTAGGCCTCAACGGATACGTGGAACTCCTCAGGCTCTAGGCAGTTAGCTTCTTCCCAGCATTCAAAGCAGCAATACCCATCGTCTGCTTCATTTTCTTTTAAACTATATACCGTGTTACAGTTATCACATTTTCCTTCTGATAGCATATAAAGCTCCCAGGTTAGATTGTTAATATCATCCGCAGCCACTAAAGCCACAATCAATACACTTCTTACAGCCGCCTTCTAACACTATTGACTCGCTACCACACTCTTCGCACTGAATACCTCTCAAGCTAGTCCCGTCCTTTAACGTGCCTGATAAAAACTTTCGTACTGCAGTAAGAAGAGTAGATACATTATCTCCGTCTATACCGATAAGGTCTACTAAAATATCCTCTCTCGGGATATGATGTCGTAAACAAAGAGAGATAAGCCTCCCAAGCCTATTGTGCGGGAAATCTGTTTTGGATTTATCTATAGCGTCCTGAACGATATCCCCATCAACATTACTTTTGAGGGCTAGTTTAGCTAAGTTTCTAGCGGCTTTGTTACAGACTTTAAGTTCGTCTTTTTCTTTATACTTGTTGTTACTGTATATCCACATAGCTACAGGAAAGGTCATTTCTGAATCTTCCGGTAAGTACGAAAAATGGATATAGAATTTTTTACCTTCTCTTTTAATAATAGATGTAGGTCCGTTATTAAATACATCAGGTAACTTGATGTCACGCTTAATAATTTCTTTAGTCTCTTCAGCCTTGGCAACATCGGACATCACAGATTCCATAGAACCTTCACGATAAGTAGTGAACCCATTGAGTCCTTTTTTCCAGGCGTTGGTGTAGAGATCTTTAAAGCTACTAAACGGATAGTTACTAGGAAGATTAGAAGTTTTAGACACCGACTGATTACAATGGTATTGGACTACTTCCTGTATATTGATGTGGTCATCTACAGTTAAGTCCCGGGTAGTTACGAGGTATTTACTATGGTCCTTATCTGGCATATTGTCTAAAAGCCACTGATAGCCATAATCTCTAACCGCCGTTACTTCACAGAGGCCTCTATTATGAGGTTCGTAGTAATACTCCCTGTCACCATACTCACCGCGCCAATACTCATAATCATTTTCCTTATAGTATTTCATTTTAGATTTTATATTAGACTCATCTAATCCCTCAGGCCAGTTTTTAACTATAGACTTCCTTTCATACTCAAGCATAAATACCGGTTCAATACCGTTTGAGACTACATCGCAAATGATAGAACTATTACCGAGAGGAGGATTAGTAGTAGTTTTACCGTTACGCGCTCCATGCTTACGCAGCAGCTTCTTTGTCTCAGGCCATAGGCGGTCTGATTTAAAGTACTCTGTACTCTCAAACTTCTTCTTATCATACGCAGGGAAAGTACCTTTCTCCTCAGCAAGTCTGGCGGATGTTTGCCATGTTAAGTTTTCTTTGATATCGCAAAGCTCTTTAACAAACGCGACAGCTTCTTTAGAGTTATAAGGTACACCAAGCATAAGAAGTGAGGATCCCAACCCATTCAATCCCATACCGAACTGGCGGACGTTCTTTGTAGCCCAGTCGTAAGAAGGAAGAGAGTTATACGTAATATCGTTTACATTATCCAGCATCCTAGAAAAAGTAATAACATCCGCTTTAAAAGATTCATAATCGAAAACGGGCTTACCATTACTAATAACTATATACTGAGTAAGATTGAGGGACCCTAATAAACATACAGTAGTAAGCGTAGGAAGTCCTGGTATCTCGCCGCACCTAGCTACAGAGCACCCGTTCACTACCATATTTTTATATTTATCTTCTTTTAAACAATAAACATCTTGAGTGGTATGTTCCTTTATTGATTTTACTTTTAAGTATTCTTTACGTTTGTTTCTACACTTAATATTATTTTTTATTATTTCTGTTTTTTTATTTTGGAACAGGTCTTTAGTTATTCTATAAAATCTCTCAAAGTGTGTTTTATAGATTATAAGCTCAAACTGTTCTTTACAGGCATATACTCTTGTACCACCTCTACCGTCTGGCATACGCTTATTATGTTTATTTCTTCTCTTTAAGACCGAGCTACCTATGCCGAGAGAGAATAGTAGTACCCCTATGTCTTCTAAGTAAGTTTCATCGCTCTGAGATATCCTAGCACTAACTCTTCCGGGCGTAATAGATACCGTCCCGTCTGAGTAGAATAAACCTGCAATATAATTTTTAGCGTATTTATTGGTTCTCGAGGTGTTAAAAAACAATTTAGGAATATCTCTCTTTTCACCAGACCAGTTAAATTTATCCTTTAAAAGATGATATAAAAACGAAGACCCTATCCTAATTTTATTGCTTTTATTTATATAAGACACATAATACGGGGATATGTCTCTTTCTCTTTTAGTCTTTATATGTTCCCCGTAGAGGTCATAGAGACCCTCTATTATATGTTTTACCTGGGACTCCAGATTATGTCTATCTTCGCCCCAAAAATCTAAAAACACACAATACTTATCAGGACAAGAAGCTACACCACCGTCTCCGTCGATAAGGCCTAACAAAAACGCTAAACCATCTAAAGGGGTTTCAACCATCGAAGGGTAGTCTTGATAGGTTATAAGTACTTCGTCTCCTACTCTAAGATCCTTAGCTTTGACAGCCCCTTTTTTAGTAAAAAACCTATGATTTTCTGTAGATACTATAGGCTTAAAATGAGACTTTAAAGTAGTTTTAATAGTTTTTGCGTTTTCTCTCGTTAGAACCAACCCCGACTGAGAGGGAGTGTACCTAAACCCAGATTCCTTAGGCAGAACTTCAAAGATTTCTTTTTCTGGATCAATCAATTTTACTCTACAGTCCTGCAGAATATCTAAAGGTTTTCCTATATTATCTTCTATTTTATGAACACCTGTTTTTGAGTACACGTACATGTCTTTAGAAAAGCATGGATTAGTCGCGTTAGCTTTCCCTAAATAAGATAAAGGGTTGTTTCTGTGCATATTGTCGACAAAGATAACCCCAGGCTCAGCACGGTTGTAGGTAGATTCCATTATTAAATTATAAAGGTCACGAGCCTTGACTCTTTTATACACTTTATCTTTAAAAGTAAGATCATAGAATGTATCGTTTATCACTGCTTCCATAAATTTGTCGTCGATAAGCACCGAGATATTAAATTTGGTGAGGACGCCAGAAGTTTGCTTTGCTCTAACGAACTCTTCTATATCCGGATGGCTTACAGGAAGAACTCCCATCATAGCGCCCTTACGGGTCATAGCTTTGATTACATCTTTAGACTTTTCAAAGTCTTCTTCACCGAGATAATTCTTCAACTTATCGGTGTATCCGTCGTGTATGCCTTTAACGATACACTCAGACACAGAATCCCAAACCTTCATGTAACTAACAATACCGGGATGAAAAATACCAGTGCCCTTTATTAGAGCTCCACGAGGGCGTATGAAATCAAAGTTAATACCATACCCGCCTTCAGAAGCAAGAGTTTTAGCTTGTTCTAAAAGAGTGAGGAATATGTTTATTAAATCGTCGGGACTATCATCTGAATTGTAAGTTATGTCGTGAGAGAGCTTGTTGTCGAAGGTTTTCCTTGAGTATTTAATCTTAGCTCCTGATACGGGGCCGTTTATAAAGCAATTCATTAGGGTCGCATGTTTATACCCAGTACCTATGTTAGCTGTTATACGACCCCCGGTAGTAGCTTTGAGGCCTACAGGGATACCCTCCTGACTAAACTTAACCAACGTGCGAAGAAACCTATCTTCCCACATTTCTCTGTCTTTTTTTTTCTCTACTGCCGCGAGAGCCTTCGCCACTCTTCTGAAAGTATCGATAGGTTCTTCGTTTTGATACCTATATTTACTCATCCAGTTCTCAAAAGCAAGCTGTGTCTTAAACATTATACTACCATTCTCCTTTAGGAAAACTATTTTTAAAAAAGTTATTAGCTAAAAAATTTTTTCAATAAATTCGACAGCAAAAAGATGAAGCTATTTGGGGCCCCTACTTTATCTTCTCCGCCTTCCATCACTACTTCATCCTCCACTTCAGGCTCTGAGGGAGTACTTGACTTGATTTCTACTGGGGGCATTACCATAACAGGAGGATTAACACCAGTCCTTAATCTTTTCCAGTCAAAAGATTTTCCTGGATCTACTTTTCTTCCAGGAGAGATATCTTCGTGTCCTACAATATTATCTTCTGGGATATTATAGTCATTCATTAACTTTTTAGTTAGCTCGATTAAGTACTCATACTGGAAATCGGTATACTCAACGAGATTACCGTCTCCTTCAAGCTCTATACCAATAGAATACTTATTTAAATTTTTCCTGGTTTTACCGTCTACAGTCCATTGAGAGTAACCGGCGTGATAAGCTACATCAGTATCTTCGACTAGGTGTATAACATCGTGCTCTTTATACTCCTCTCGGGGTATTATGTAGTGAGCAGATACTTTATTCTCTATCTTACCTGTTTTTTTGTTCCTGTGAATTTCTTTGTTAGTGAACCAAGTAACGGTACCGTTCACGCTGTACAGTTTATTGTCATTAGACCCTATATGGTGAATAACAATAATATCTAAAGGATGCGATGTATTACGTGAATGGCAGAACGGGCTGGGTATCCATATTTTACGCATTAGTATCTCCTATTTAGTGCCGGTACTTCCGAAGCCGCCTTCTCCTCTTTCTGTGTTATTGAGGTCTTGGACCTCTTCAACAGAACAAAGAGCTACAGGGCATACTACCATCTGAGCTATACGGCTTTCTAAATAGACTTTCTGAGGACCGATACCGATGTTGGATAGAATAACCATTATTGAGCCCCTATAAGACTCGTCTATTGTACCTGGAGTGTTAACTACAGTTAAACCTTGTTTAAGAGCTAAACCGCTGCGGGGGCGTATCTGAAGCTCGTACCCCGGGCCTACGGTAGCTGAGATACCTGTATCGATAAGAACTCTTTGGTTAGCAGTTAGTTCTATGTATTTTCCTTCTTCGTCTTCGAGTACATTAATACCCTCCCCCTCAAAGACTGAATCGCCGCTATGAAAATACTTTTTGAAACTATGTGCGAATAGGTCTACTCCTGAATCTGTAGGGTTTTTTCTTTCAGGCAGCTTAGCGTCAGGATAATTCTTCTTAACCTTCAAAAATGGAGGGTTGTATATTATACTACAATTTAATATCATTTGAGAAACCTCTCGATAGCTAGGATAGTTATTTCTTTTACTATTTTTCATGTATAAACCTCTTTTAGCTTATTAGGGGTCTTTTTTAGGCGGCTTAAAGACCCCCTTTCATAGAACCACCATCACCCTAAAAAGCATATTAAAGAATTATTAGTCGGATTTTCACTGAAAACCTGTTTGAATATAATAGATGAGTTTGATGTTTTGAAGTGGAATTTTAATAGATTATGCCCAAAATTATAAACGGTATTGTTTCATTTTTTATTTCTGCGTCACGAAAAAGTATATTATAAAAAACTATAGAGGAGGGCATATGGATAGAAACTATGTGGATAACCACACAATTTTTGAAACGATAGTAGGTAGTCGGGCTTACGGTATACACCGTGAAGAATCTGACTACGATAAAGCAGGAGTAATGATTCCGAGTATAGAGTACTTCTACGGCTTTAGAAAGTTCGAACAGTACAAAGATCCGGACACTGACCGGACGATATATGATATTAGAAAAGCTTTAAAGTTAATATCGGATAATAACCCTAATATGATGGATTTACTGTTTATGCCGGAAAGGTGTATTATAAAAACTACTCCATATTGGCAAGAGATAATAGACCATAGAGATTGTTTTGTGTCGAAAAGATGCCGGTACACATTTTCTCGCTATGCCGTCGCACAACTTGAGAGGATAAAAACTCATAGGAAATATCTATTGAACCCTCCTAAGAGTGCTCCAAAAAGAGAAGATTACGGGTTATCTGAAGTTCCTATGTTCCCTTCAGCGCAGATTAAAGCTATCTGTAGCGCTGCAATAGATTTAGTAGCAGAAGAAGAGAGACCAAACCTCTTTAATGAGATAGACAAGGTGTATGGGGATTATGTTATACCTCTCTTTCTTAGGTTTGTGAAAGAAGATCAAAGACAGCTGGGTATGGAGTGGATCCAGGCTGGTGTGAAAGCTCAAGCAAAAGCCATACTTTCTCTCGGCACAAACTTCATCAAGGATGAGTATCATGAAGAAGCTCGAAAAGAGTTAGCTTTTTACCACGCTCGAAGGGATTGGGAAAGGTTTAACAGCTGGAAGAAGTCTAGAAATAAGAAAAGGGCAGAGGTTGAGGCTAAGTTCGGCTTTGACCTGAAACATGCCAGCCATTTAGTAAGGCTTTTACGAATGGGTGTAGAGATCCTAGAGACAGGTAAAGTAAATGTAGACCGCACGAATATTGACGCAGAAGAGTTAAAAGATATACGTAACGGTGCTTGGAGTTATGATAAAGTAGAAGAGTATGCTTACGACGTAGATAGTAGGCTTGATAGTATATATAAAACCTCTACCCTTCCTAAAACAGTTGACTCTAAAAAGATAGATAACTTGTGTATACGTGCAATAGAGGGTTTTTTGAGTAAAAGGTAAGTTGTCTATTTTGTTTAATTATCCTTATCCAAAAAGTATATTAGATATAGGTTAATTAAACACAATGGAGGCGGTATGTATTACTACAAAGTCGATTGTTGGATTCCGCCACGCTCTGGGTTCGATTTAGCGAGAAAGAACAAGGCCTTTCATTTTTTTGAATCCGTAGCGAACAAGCTTAGTGGTGATAAGGCAGAGAAGATACTTTCTTATATCAATGAGTTCAAAAAACAGTCTGAGGGATTAGTTCTTAAAACCTTTATGATGGAATCCGACAAACAAGTATTTGACCCAGAGAAAGAATTTATGGGTGAGGTAAAGAAAGAGTACCCAGAAGCGAAACTAGCCCACTGGGAACTGCTCGAAGCAACTATATCAAAAAAGCCTTTAGAGTAAGGAATAGTAATGATCAAACAGTATGACTTAGGGAAGTATAAGCCTACAAAAGACCTAAGAGACGGGCTCACGCGTGTAGTACCTCAAGAGATTTGCCCTTGGGACGGGTACTTTATGAGTATGGCTCAAACCGATTTTAAGCTAGGTAGGCACGAACTTAAAGCGTCTAAGACCTACTTCTACCGTAAAGCTCCTTTTGGCAGTTCGTACGCCCTATTTGGGGGCTTGTGTGCCCTACTCAATCAAATAAGTAACTTTAGTTTTACAATACCTGGTATCGAGACCTACGCTGTAGAAGCTCTTAAAGACCAAGGTTACGACAAAGACTTTATAGACTATCTTAAATTTAAAGATCCTTTTAACGACCTTAAGCTATACGCTCCGCCTGAGGGTTCGGTAATTCTTCCTAACGAACCAGTAATTATAGCTGAGGGTAAACTTATAGGTGTTCGTATTATTGAGGGTATGATGCGTGGGGTTAACTACGCATCTCTCTCGATGACCAAATGGAATAGAGTGTGCCAGGCAGCTAATCCAGGTGCGACCCTTGAGTTCGCCCGTCGTCGAGCGCAAAATAACTTAGAGACAAGCATTTATGCACATCTTGCTGGGTGTACTGTAACGAGTAACGCTGAAATACGTAAAGGAATAGATATCCCCGTAGTAGGGACTATGGGTCATGAATATATCCAGAGCTTCGGAGATGAGTATGAGGCGTTTGATAAGTGGGTACTCTACAACCCTGATAAGCCTGTACTCCTTGTGGATACAATAGACACCCTTAAGTCGGGCGTACCGAATGCAATAAAGACTTTTCTTAAGTATAAAGAACAGATAAAAGAAGCCGGAGGAGTTCCTGGAGTGCGCTTCGACTCAGGAGACCTTGCTTATCTCGCTATAGAGGCTACTCGTTTGTTTATTGCTGCGGGTATCAATGAGCTCAAGCTCTTTATGACAAACGATCTGGACGAGTACGCTATAGAGGAGATTAAGGGTCAAGTTTTTACACACGCCCCTAAAGCTGGGCTAAATCCTGAGCTTATTCTTAAGAAAATGATTTGGGCAGCGGGAACAAAACCGGGTACTTGTTACGACCAGCCAAGCTTTGGCGGAGTGGCAAAGCTCGGTAGTATTGAGACAGCAGAAGGCACTAAGTCCGTCATAAAGATAGCTAAAGATAATCAGATTAAGACTAGCATCCCAGGGAACAATCGTTCGACTTATGTTTGGGACGGAAGTGACTTAGTTTGTTGTCTTATCCATGGTAAGGATGAGGATCCCTACGATTTACGTTACGCCTGTCATCCTGACGATGTCAGTAAAAAAATAGATTTAAGGCAGTTTCAAAGTCTTGAGTTCGATATTCGTCAAAGCAAGGTATATGACAGTGGAAAGGCAGTAGACTATAACCCGACAGTAGATGATGTCAGAAATAAGGTGCTGGAGGAGACAGATAAACTCCACTGGACGCACAAAAGGCTTAACAACCCCCACATGATTAAAGTAAGCCTTAGCGAGAAGATTTTTAACCTGCGGCAGAAAATGATTAATAACTTTGAACTTATAGAAAAATAAGAGGTAGTAGTGGATATAATAACTGCGCAGTTAAATTACACTGTAGGAGACCTTGTAGGAAACGCTAATAAGATTATAGAGGCAGTCCACAAGAAAACTAAGTACTATGAAAGAGACTCGCTAACCTGCGAAGCTGTTATGGTCTTTTCAGAGCTATGTATAAGCGGCTATCCTCCTCTTGATCTTTTGGACAGTAAAGAGTTTATCAGGGAACAGGAAGAAGCCCTAAACCATATCCTTAAAGAAACAGCAGCGTCACCTTTAACGTTTGTTGTGGGTTTTATTGAAGAGAATAAGGATATAGGTAAACCTCTTCGTAACGCTCTAGCAGTCTGTCGTGGCGGAGACATTATCTTTAAGTATTATAAGAGACTCCTACCTACCTACGATATATTTGATGAAGACAGATATTTCGAGCCCGGTGCTAAATCACCAGTATTCAATCTGTACGGTATTCGTGTAGGCTTCGCTATTTGCGAAGATCTGTGGCCTACTCAAAGGTACAGGGTCAACCCCGTAGAGCAGTTGTACCAGAACAACGCAGAAATTGTGATAAGTATAAATGCGTCACCCTCTATTGTCGGTAAGCATGAACAAAGACTCGACCTTATAAAGGGTTTTTCTGATAAGTATAATATGCCGATAGTCTACGTCAATCAGGTAGGCGGTAATGACGATATTGTGTTTGATGGTAATAGCTTTGTTATGCACAAAGGTAGAGTTCTTTACCATTCACCAAGCTTCGAAGAAGACGCCAAGTCTGTACGTGTTGTTAAGAGTCCTGGCGGGGTTATGCTAGGGGCTCCTATCGTGTATAAATACGAGGTTCCTAGGTCGAACGCCTACTTAAACCGTTCGTGTGAGAGTTTCTATCTTCAGGAGGACGCAGAGTTTTTCGCTAGGCAGGCAGTACTTGGGATACACGACTACATAAAGAAAAGCGGGTTTAAAAAGGTGGTGATCGGAGAATCGGGCGGCATAGATAGTGCCGTGACTACGGCTATAGCTGCAATAGCCATCGGGCCTGAAAATGTTATAGCTGTGACTATGCCGTCTCAGTATTCATCGGAAGGTAGCGTCAATGATTCTCAGGAGCTTTGTGATAAATTTGGTGTAGGACTTCTTAATATCCCTATAAAGGAACAGTTTGAAGCCTTTATGAAGGTGTTTGGAGAGAAGTATAGTGAGGTAGAGTCTGGCGGTGTAACGGAACAGAATGTTCAGGCTCGAATCCGTGGGCAAATACTTATGGCTATCTCTAACCGGGAAAATGCTCTTGTATTATCGACTGGTAACAAGAGTGAGTTGTCTGTAGGTTACTGTACTATATACGGGGACATGTGCGGGGGTATTAATCCTATAGCTGACTGCTATAAAATGGAAGTGTACGCTATAGGTAAATATCTCGGAGTGCCTGATAGTATAATGGACAAAGCTCCATCGGCAGAGCTAGCGCCAGGGCAGATGGACACCGACAGTCTACCTCCCTACCCAATATTAGATAATGCTCTTAGATGTTTGATTGAGGGCGAGCAAAGAAGCCTAGATTTGGGCGTAGCGCTATCTAAGCATGGGTGGTCCCTGGAAAAGATTTATTATATGTTGCGAAATAATGAATTCAAACGTAGGCAAGCGGCGGTTGGTATTAAGATGCATAAGAAAGCATTTGGATTTGGAAGAAGGTATCCTATAATTAATAAGTTTTCTCCTGCAGCGGTTAATAGCGTGAGTGCCTCAGACCCTATAAAAGAACTGTGATATGTTTTATACTTATGAAAATTTTAAACTAGGGTTAGATATACACGGGGTGATTGATTGTTGCCCCTCTCTTTTTTCTGAGCTGTCTAGAAGAGTATTAGAAAAAGGAGGAGAGGTACATATAATTACCGGAGCGCATATGACCGAAGTTCTTAAGGATAAATTAAAACAACAGTACCGAATAGAATGGACTCATCTTTTTTCTATTGCAGATTACCATAAAGAGATAGGAACCAAAGTTTGGTATGATGACAAGAATACTCCATGGATGGAGACTCTTACTTGGGACAGAACCAAAGGGAACTACTGCCTTGAGCACGACATAGACCTTCATATTGACGATACTGAACGATAT
>Ga0102941_1000021_pt1 | contig 52107 bp, 29 predicted proteins | sample SalPonR2_C_D2_MG_FD_79281 | JGI IMG/M metagenome (GOLD analysis project Ga0102941, IMG submission 79281) | Salt pond soil microbial communities from South San Francisco under conditions of wetland restoration - Salt Pond MetaG R2_C_D2_MG | ecosystem: Environmental > Aquatic > Marine > Intertidal... | reverse complement strand
TATGCTGAAATAGCAGAATTGATTTATTCTCATCCTTCAAAACGAAATCAATTTAGAATGGAACTTATTGAAGTAGGTAAAGACGCATATAATCAATTTTTAAGAGAATTTAGATTTGGTGGAGTTCAATTAGATACTAATATGAAAAAACAATTACAAGTGGATATAGATGCTATTGTAGTTGAGATGTTTGGTCAATCTAAAGAAGTTGCACAAAGAAGATTTGATACATCAGCAATTAAACTCCAAGGTATACTTCAAACATTAAATGAAATGGAAAATGTTTTATCTGAAGGAGATACTAGAACTAGAGGAGGAAAATCAAAATCAGCACTAGAAGATTTAATTCGAATTAGTAGTCCTGTTGCTATGACATATGAATGGATTTCAGGTGATAAAATTGAAATTCCAGATTGGTATAACATAAAGGAAACAGGTCAGGCACTAAATACAAGAATGGCCGCCAAAAATTTAGAATTAAAAGAAAGTTTTAATAAAGGTATGACTGAAGCAACACTATTAACTAATGCTGTTAATGATCAAATAAAAACTATAGATAACTTTAAAACCGTATCTAATAAACAAAAAGAAAAAATGAAGTCTGTTATTAATGATCTAAAGAAAAATGGAATAATAAAAGACATAACAACTATTCCTAGTTATATCAGTAAAGATGGTGAAGGTTTAGGTAAAAAATCAAGAGATACTCAAAATGCAACAAATTCAATTAAAAAATTAAGTTCAACATTAAGAGATATATCTTCTGCTAAAACTAGTCAAGAATTTACAAATGCAATAAAAACTGCATTGTCTATAATTGATTCATCTAATATAACCAGGCAAATAGATATTTCTACTATTTTATCCCAATTAAGTTCCCTTAATAAAGAATTCGATGTCGATTTATCAGAAATTACATCAATGTCGCCAGGGGCTATTCCTGATTATATAGGGAATAGTTTTCCAAATGTAATAGATGCTATGATAAATGCATTTTTACCTTCCCGTCGATCAGGATTAAATCCTTTAAGTGATAAAGAAACAATTAAAGAACAAATAAATTCTTGGTTCCATAAACAAATACAATTAGCTAAAACATATAATTTAACTACTGGATTTGTTGCTAGACAAGCTCAACTTGTATTTGATAATAAATATTGGGGTAAAGAAAACTTCAATATTGAAATACCAGGAATAGCTCAAGATTTTGGTGTTAGGCGTGCTGGTAGTAGTACAAGATTTACAGGTAGAGGATATTCCAAAGATGTTAAATCCATAAAAAGGTTAGAAACTGGTGGACTTATAACTGGAACTACATTAGCATGGATTGGTGAAGGAGAACATGCTGAAGCCGTTATACCTATAAACAAAGATGGTTGGAATTTTATAGTAGATACTATTAATGGATTAGTGGATTCAGAAACTTTCCAAAAAGAAATAGATAGTGATTCTGAATATATTGTAGAAGAAATTTATGAAGAGATAATAGAAGGTTCAACAAATACATTTAATGAAACTGGATATAATCTTAAGAATCTATCAACTGGAATCATAGGAGTAGATTAATAAAATGGCTAAAGATACTTCAATGTCTGATTTCGAAAAATTAGTTAATACTAAAAAATCTGATGATAATAATTCATCTGACTTAGATGGAGTATCTGAGCAATTAAAAAATATTAGAGAAATTATTGGAAATGTAACTGGAAAAATTTCAGAAACAGAAACACAAAAAGAAATAAGAGAAGAGATAGAAAGAAGAGATAATGAATTTATAAAAGAAGTTTCTGATCAAACACAAGAAGTTAATGAAACTTTAGATACTATATCTAATGATATATCAGATAAAACTAAAGATATTGAACGAGAAAATATAGAATCGAAAAATATTTTAGAAATTCCATCTGAAACTGAAACATATATGGATCAGATGAAAGGGTTTTTAAATGAAAATTTATTAAAAACTGAAAAACAAATTAAATCCAATAATGATATTATAAGTGGAACTATAAACTCTGCTACTTCTACATTAAATTCAGCAAAAACTGCTGCAAACAAAATGTTGAAATGTGCAAGCAAATTGTCAAATAAATTAGCACCTGATATAACAAATTTTTTCAAATGGATTTATACTACAGGTATCGAAGGATTGTTATCTATTAAACGATGGATTACTGCTCCATTTAAAACTGCTGTTAAATTATTTGATGATTTTTCTAGACTATTATTTGGTTCTGGTGGAAATGCTATTAGATATGTTGCAAAGTTACCATTTCAAGGTCTTAAATGGTTCATAAATGTTGGAGTTAAAGCTATAACATTTATAACTAAAGGTGTAAAAACTATTTTTGATGTTAGTCTTAAAGCAGTAAAGAAAACTGTATCTGTTATTGGGTTTGGATTTAAAACTTATTTTAGATGGTTAGGTAAGTTAATAATGAAAACTATTACTGGAGGTCCTATAAGTCTTATTGCTGGTATACCATTAATTGTTTTAGGTGTTAGACTCGGAATGGAAGCAATTAGAGGCCTTTTAAAAACAGGAAGTGTTATTGGAGGACTTTTAAAAACTAGTTTTGATTTACTAGGAAATGTCACACAATGGATTTGGGGAGGAATAAAACGTTTCTTTAAATGGGTATTTACCGCAACAGGATTAAATGATATAATTCCAGATATAGCTGATGGTCTATTTAATTTTGTCAAAACATCTTTAATTGATATTTTTGGAGAAAAAACTGTAAGTAGTATATTTTATTGGATACAAGAAACATTTGATTATATAACTGGTTCTGGTAGTGAAAGTATAGATTTAGTATTATCTAAAGCTTATAGTATGATGGATTATGTAAAAGAATTGGTTCACGAAAATGCACTTTCTTCCTGGGTAAAAGAAGCATTTAAATCAATTTATAAAGGATTTAAATCTTTAGATGTTGTAGGTAATGTTGCATCTTCAATGCTCACTACTGGATTTAATGCATTATATTCAAATTTAGATTCTTCTATTAATGCGTATTTAAAACCTAAAACATCTTCGGGTATACAAAGAAATATTCTCGATAGGAATGCTGCAATTTCATCAATTAATAAATTAAATCAATCAGATAAACAACAAACAGTTTCAGATTTAATAGCTAGTATGGTATCAGATGCTAGAAATCAAGGCCAATATACAAATATGACAGATAAAGAAGTCATAAGAATGATGGGAGATAAAATATCTCAAGTGACAGGTATTGGCGTTAATCTTAATGATGATAAGACAATTAAAAAGATTAAAACTAAAATTAAATATCTTAAAAATGGTGGTAAGCAATTAACTGAAAATGCAATAAAAGATAAACTTAAACTTCTTCAACAAATGGATATTGCGATAAAGGCTTTAGGTGATCCTAAGACTTCCCAAGATAACATAATTAAAATATATAACACTAATATGGAATCTGTTAGTAAAACATATGCTAACATAAACGATTCTGTCGATAAAAATTTAAAATCTACATCCAAAAATAATGAAAAAATATTGATTCTAATGAAGGAATATAAAAACTTCGGTGATATTTTAAATGGTACAGTAATAGCAACAGGATCTTATGTAGGGGTTGTAAATAATTTTAGAGATTCTACTTTCGAATATATCAATCAAAGTATAAAAACTATGGCAGATATTGCTAATAGAAAAAATGATAATAATATAAAAATAAACCAAAAATCTATTTCTGATGCAATTCGCGCCCAACATGTTATGAAAAAAGGTGGTCATTCTATTCAAGGAAGTTCTCTTGAAATGTTTGTTGATGATGAAGGTAAGTTAAATCTTAGGGGCGTCAGCAGACAATTGGCATCTAAACGAGCAAGAAATATGATTTTGGATTATATCTCTTCAAGAGATACAATAATCAAATTAATAAAAGATTTAGATAAAAATTCTAAAGATTATAAATCAAGAAGAATGGCACTTGAAACTACTGTGGAAGATCTTAGAAAAAATGTATTTTCTAAAAAAGACTTTAGTAGTTTAGGTACTAGAGGGCAAGATAATAAAGGATTTTTCTACCAAGATGTAAATAAATTTACAGGTAAAAATAGATGGAATTTTGAAGAACCTGATGGAAGAGAAATAAATCCAGAAGAATTTGCCAGAGGAGCAGTAATACCATTTAATAAAGAAACTTTCGTTCCTTTAGATATAGTTGGCATGGAATATATTAAAGAAACTACTAAAGATTTGCCTGAATGGGAAACTATTAAGAAAAAAATTAAAGAAACTAAAAATAAAAAGATCCAAAAGAATATTGTTGTTCGTAAATCCCAACAAATTCAACAAACACATGAGTTGTACACGATTAAACAATTATCGAAAGGACTTATAAACTCTAAATAGTATATATAATATTGTAGGAGTATACAATAATGGCGACAAATGGCGATCCTGTATTAGCAGAAAAAGTAGTGGCTTTAAGAGCCAAAATGGAAAGTTTATTACAACAAATAGCTCAAATTGATGCTATTGGTACGATTGATGCCTCCCAACAACAAGAAAGAGATCAATTATCAAGAGAATATTCTTCTACTGAAAGTGAATGGTCAAGATTAAAAGAATTATATGAAAATAGTGTTCCTATTGGAGAAACACCTAAACCTATTGATACTGGTGGGACTGATACGACATCATCATATGCTGAAGTTATAAAAGCAGTGTCTGATAGAGATAATTCTAGTTTAGAATGGGAAGAATCATCTTCCACCCAAAAACAGGCCCAAGATAGAATAAATGAAATTAAAGAAATTGAATCTATTAGACCATTAAATGTCGATGAACAAAGAGAAATTTCTAATTTAAATTTATCAATTAGCAATGCTAGAGCGAAACAAGATTCTCTTCGTTCTGATATTGAAAACGCTACTACTAGAATGAATGAATCGAATTCTGATATTTCTAGTACTAATAATGCCTCACCTAGAATTATAAATGAAACGACATATAATAATGATGGGACTGTTAATATACCTTCTAAAGATAAACGTTGGAATTCTGATATTTCTGATTCGCAAACTGAAGGTGTTACTGATTCTCAAGCTGGAACAATTACATTAAATACTCCATTAGATTTAACCCAAGAAAGACAGGAAACATATAATAGAATAGAAACTGAAATAGAAGAACGACAAAAAGAAAATGCAAATATACAATCAAAAATTGATAACGATAAAAAACTTCTAGACACAATTGGTGACACTCCAGGGGCAAACACTAGAATAATTGAAAATAGAATAAATAGAAATCTTCAAAAACAGCAATTAAATTCTGATTTCATTAATAGTAGAACAGAAACTGTTAATCAAATGAAGACAACAGACCTTCAGAGACAATTTGCTAATGATGATAGAGTATTAGATAGTATAAAAGAAAAAAGACAAAAATTTGTTGATGAAAGATGGCAAGCAAATCAAGATTTGATCCAATCTAGAGATGCATTAAATGCTGAATTAGCTAAAGAAAATCCAGATCCTGTTTTAGTTGAACAATTAAATAAAGAAGTTGAAAATAATACAAGTAGAATATCTATTGCTGATGCTGGGGTTAGGAACTCAGAAAGAGATATAAGAGAAGTTGCTGAATTAAGAAATAATCCAGATTATTTTGCTAAAAGATTAAATGAAGATAATAGCATAGTTTTACCTTCAGAATTAGATAAACCTATAGATCCAATTCCCCAAAATTATGGTGCTATAAATTCAGAAGATAGAGATAAATGGAATGATGGTGAAGTTATACCACCAGATAGAGTTTGGGATACTGAAACTGCTCAATTTATAGACCCTGATGATATTCAAGATTATGATGGATCTGGTTTAGATTCAGATAGATATGTAAATGTTAGAGAAGGGGTTGATGCTGATCAAGTTAATGATCAAGCAGCGACACAAATTTCATCGATAAATGATGCTCAAGATAATGAAGAATCACAGATTGAATCTAAATATAATTCTGAAAAAGCTCAAGCTCTTAATGGATTATATAATGATCCTGATTATATAGATAGATCAAACGAAGCATCTTTGAAAGAAGCAGAAGCAGAAAATTTAAAGGCCAGACAAGATCAATTGGATAATTATATTGAAACTGGAGAATGGGATGGTCCTGAATCTACCCGACCAAATAGTGTGGATGAAGCGAGAGACCAAAGATCTTTAAATGAAAAGCAAATTGCTGATGCTGAAGACGAAGCAGCTAAATTGAGAAAAGAGAATCAAGATGCTTCTGATGAACTTGAAAGTTTCTATGATGATCAAAAGCAGTCTGAATTACAAGAAACTCAAAATAAATATCAATCTCAACGAGATGAAGTACAGTTAAATGCATTAAGAGAAAACAATCCAAATTCAGAGCCTCTATCTTCAATAGAAGCTCAAGCTATGGTTCAACGTAAAAATATAACCGAAGAAGATGTATTAAGAAAAGAAGCTAATTTAGAAAGAGCAAAAACATCAGCACAACAACGTTGTAGATCAACGTCAGAAAGTGGAACAGATTGTACAAATCCTGAAAATTGGACAGAAGAAGATAAAAATAGAGTCGATCAAGCATCAAATGATTTAGATAATTCAAAAAATGAATTAAGAGATGCTAATGAATCTATTGCTAGTGGTTCTGCTGCTGAAGGTGGCGAGGCTGCATTATTAGAAGCAGGATTAACACCAGAAGAATTAGAAGCTGCACAAAATGAAGCACTTAATGTTCCTCCAGGAAGAACAGGAGATCAGACATCACCTACAGGAAATGATTCTGGTGATACTATAAGACCACAAAATGTTGGTAGATCCCCTACAGGGTTTGAGAGCATAAACAATGGTGCTCCATTTTATTTGCAAATGCCAACATTAACAGCAATTTCTGATTTTAGAATGAAAAATGGTTATAGTCCTTATGGCCCTAGAGATAAAGATGCAATAGCAAGGGATGCTGTTCATTTTAATATATTTGAATTAAATCCACAAACAAGTAATCCAGTAGTTAGTCCAGATGGTAATACAATTGTAAATGAAGTTCAAGATCAAGGAGCAAATACTATAGGAACTTTTACTGTTTATCCAAATGAACCAAATTGGTTAAACCTCGCTCACAATCATACATGGGGATCAGGAATGGCTGGTAAACTTGCTGAATTGGCTCAAACTGGTCTTAATTTTGTAGATGCTGGTCAGTCATTATTGCAAGCAACAAATACTATTCTAGGATCAGTCGAGGAAGGGGGAGAAGTTGCATCTGCAAGAAGAATTTCAAGAAAAATTGATACTATAGATACTTATCAGAGTACATCTCCTTTAGAAATTACACTTCCTTTTGTTCTTTTTACTAAAAAAGATTTTCTTGCTGATGTTTATAGGCCATTAATGTTTTTAACTGCATTAACATATCCAAAGAGATTAATTGGAGGTAATATTCAAGGTGATACTGAACAAATGGCTAAACGAATGGAAAATTATAGCAAGAACAAAGATGGTTCTGATAATAATTATGCTCCTGTATTGAATGCAACTGCGGGCGGATTAAGAGCGGGCGGACAAGTAGCAGGAAATATTGACGAAGCTGGAGCTAGAACTGGAGGATTTGGACCATTTCGTTATTTTGTTACTAGAAGACCTGAATATCTATCTATGAGGCATTCTTCTGGTTTAATATATTTCCCAATATGTTATATCCAAAGTATTGATTATAAGTTCTTAGGTCCATGGTATAACTATGACGGAACTCCTATCAATGTTGCTAATACTCCAGGTGGAGAAATACAAGCTGAAAAATCATTTAGACAAGTTTTGGATAGTGGACAAATAGATCCTGCTAATCCTCAAAGAAAATTACCAGCAGCATATCCATCTATGGCAGAAGTTAAAATAGTAGTTAAAAATGCAATGCCATTCTTTAGAGATGATTGGATTCAGTTATTTAATGGAGCAAATGATCCGCAAAATTTAATTAATATTAGCGTAAAGCAAACTGGACAAGGAAATCTTATTACTCCAAGTGGAAGATCTGTTAGACCTTTAGCTGGACTCAATGAAACAGAAAAAGATTTATTTGAAAGAACATCACCTCAAACTGGAGATTCTGCAACTGAACAAAATGGCAGAAATAAAGGTGGGTCTAATGGTGCATCAACTGCTAATACTGTTACTAATGATCAACAACAAGTTAAAGATGTTCAAGCAACTAAAGAAACTCAAGCTAAAACTGATGGCGCTCCTCCTACTCCACAACAACAAGATCCTGGTCCTACATCTATTCAACCTGGTGGATCTCTTCCTCCAGCACCTCCATCTCTTCCACCCGCACAGCAAGAACAGGTACAGAATTTAAGAGATCAGGCTCAGTCTTTAATGGATGAATCTGCTGATATTACAGCAGAACAGCAATTAGCTATTACTTCACCTGGAAATGGAGATCTTGTTGATGAAGATAATAATTTATCAGGCGGAGCAGATGGAATAAGTGATCCTATTAGAAAACAAAAATTCTTGGATAATGAATCTAGACTTCAAGAAATAGATCAACAACTAGGTGATTTGGCAAATCAAGAACAAAATATAACAGGAGCAGAAGTTATAGAATATGGATCTTCTAATACATATATTGATGGTACTCCAATAGATCAATTTGAAGAAGTATATCCAACTGCTACAAGTAACGATTCAGAATTATCACTAGAAACAAAACAAAGATTAAATGAAATAGATGAAGAAATATCTAACTGGAAATCAATTCAATCTGAAGCAAATGAAGAATTCCGTATTAATAATTGCTCTACTCCTACTCAGTTTGAATTGGAAAATGGATTCGAAGAATCAACAGTATGTAGTAATGCAAGACAGAAAAATCTACAAGCTAATCAAAATATAAGAAGATTAGAGAGTGAATGGAAAGTATTATCAGGTCAGAATCATCCATCTTCTATAATAAATCAAATTAATATTGGGAATTAAAAATGGCAAATGTAAATGTACCAGCAACTAGTTTTATGAATCTTTTTCAAGAAATAGTATATGATAAAGATCAAAATCCAAATCCATCATTAGATATTTGGGATTCATATGTTATTAATCCTTTTAATAAAAGAGAAATGCGATTCTTTTTATTACATAAAGTTGAAAGTGGTCAAACATGGGTTTCTCTTGCAAGAAGATATTATGATGATGAAAGACTTTGGTGGGTGATACCTTTGTTTAATGATTTAGAAGATCCATTTGTTACAATGGAACAAACAATAGAAGATGCAGGAATAACACAGCTTCAAATTCTTAAACCAGAATTTACATCTCAATTAGTTCTTTCTGCTAGACAACAAAAAATAATTAGAGATAGACAAGCTAAAAAGGCAAGACAAATTAAGGGAGATCAAAATTAATGGCATTAGATGGACAACCATCAATTGATGATATTGATGCATTAGCATTTATAAATTTCGGCCCTAGCTTCAATGAATTTGAAGCTGATAGTTTTTTCAGCCAAGAAAAATTCTTAGGTAAAGTTATATCTATGGAGATACATGAATCTGTAAATTCTATGTATAGATATGGATTTATTAAATTTGAAGATAATGTTGGTTTAAGAGAACGTCTCCCAATGACAGGTAATGAAATTGTTACTTTATTGTATAAAAATAAATTAACAGGAACTGAAGGATCTTTTCCATTTTATAAAATAGTCCATTTTAATATATTTAATATTGAAGAAGATCAAATGAGACCTAATTCATCAAAAGAAGAAAGGTTTCAAAGAAAAGCATTTACTTTTCATTTAATAGAAGCACCATTTTATTTAAAATATAATGGGCAAAAAATAATGAGAACATTTGGTAAAGATCTTGGAACTGGTAAAATAATAGCACCTACAATTGATAATATTTTCGAAACATTTTTGAGGGATAGTATAAAATTAAATGAAGATTTTATAGAATATGATTTTCATAAAATGACTAATGATGTTTTTAGAGTATCATGTCCTTTCTGGAAGCCCCAAAAATTCTTTAAATATATATTAGATTATGCCAGAGACGAAAATGATTTTGGAAATGTTAAATTTTTCACATCAAGTAATTTATTTTCTGGATTAACAAAAGTAAATTTGAAAAGTATGTTGGGTATGTTTAAGACTCCTAATAATGATATAGTCCATTCATTTTCATTAGTTGATAAATCCCCTTTTGATGAGTCTGTTAATATCCCTGTAAAAGGTATAACACAAAGAAATATAAATCAAATATTTTATTATAAATTTTTAACATATGACTTAAGTTCATTGACTATAGGTTTAGCTGGAGGTACACAATTTAATTATCAGTATGATGGTAGTGTAGGATATCATATTATTTGCGATAATTATGAACAATCTCTTGATAGAAATCCACAATTTGGAAACTTTGCTATATGGGATAAACAAATATCAAATGAATTTTCTGTTGGTCACTATATTGGATCAGTATCCCCATCAGTAGCAAGAAATTATTTAAATAATAGAATAACAGATCATAATTTCCAAATTAGATGTGAAGCATTATGTCCAGTAAATGAATGGGTTCAAGTTGGTGATGCTATGGGTATACAATTTATGTCAGCCAACCCTAACATATTTGATGGTCAAGCAAATGTAATAGATGAACAAATGAGTGGAGGATGGCTCATTGAAGAAATAATAGATTCGTATCAAAATGGTAAAGCTATAAGAAAAATGATTTTAGTTAAAGATTCATTTTTTGATATCTATAGTTCAGATAATAGAAATATAAGATTACCTGAGTCTAAAAGTGTTTTGGGTGAAGGAAGTGGAAAACTCGAAGATCAAATACGAAGGGGCGGGTCTGATTTAAATATTTATGCTGAAGGTCTTACGAGAACATTACAAGAATTATCTGAAGATGCTAAACAATCTGGAGGTAATTAGTTTTGAATTATGATGATACTTTAGAAATTTTTATATTTGATAATACAGAATTAGAATTTTGTATATGGGAAAATTCTTGTATAGAAGTATTTTTATATTCAGATACTGAATTAGAAGCAATTTTAGTATAAATATAAAATAGGAGATAAATATGGTACAAAGATACGATCAAGCATATCGCAGAGGAGATGCTATTTCTTTTGTGGTAAAACATAAACCATTTATTGATGTTAGTATACCTCCAAGTGCTAATGATTATCGACCAGCATCTTGTATGAATATTTCAATTTATAATGAAGATTTGGCAGAGACTTTAATTGATTGTGTTAATATGAATGAGGTTCCTAATAGACCAGGATGGTATTATTATAGATATCAAACTACAAGAGATATGCAAGAAGGAATTTATACTGCAATAGTCACATCAATTACTACAATTGATGGTATTGATTATACAAATAGAAATGTTCAAGAATTTAGATTAACGGATGATCATATATTATGATGTCTTATAGTGAACCAAATACCATACTTGAAATCAATGAAGCACATGCAGATAATTTTTTACTTGTGATTCCAAAATTACCTACTGCTACATTTTTAAGTAGTTGGTTTCAAGAAAGAAGTACTCCTCCATATTTTGTTACCCCTCCCTCAACCGGATCATCAGAATGTGGAGATGGTCCAGAGTTTGATCCCCAAAATCCAGTAAATAATCCAGATATAGAAACTGGTTGTACTACAGGAGCATCAGGAGATTGTAATTTACCAGAAAAAACACAAGAAGGTAGGATTAGAAGAGAAGGCAATTTAGATCTTAATAATTTTAAATTATATATTAGTGAATGTGAAATGCCTGCTATATCCATTGATACTGTTAGATTAGGGACTCAATTTGCTGATATTTCAAGAGCTAGTAAAATAAAATTTACTGATTTAAATACTACAATGATGATCAGTGAAAATTTACTAGATTATAATGCTATATTATATTGGTTATATGCTCTTCATAACCCAGAAGAATTCAATAATTTAAGTGGAAGAGGAATGATCCAGGAATTTTTTACTGATATCCATTTAATTATAACTAATAACCATAGGCAAAAAGTATCAGAATATAAATTTTTAGATGCTTTTCCTATAAGTTTAAATTCTCAAACATTTACATATAAAAACGCAGACAAACTAAATATGAATGTTACTTGGGCTCACTCAGGAATGATGCCAACTAATAATTTTGTACTTAGGTATGTATAATAAATATATGGAGGAATTAAAATGCCTAATCGTACTCTAACTGAAATTAGAAATCAACCTTGTAAATATAAATTAAAAGACATGCCTAGAAAAAATAGGCCAGCAGCAATTTCACCTGATAATGTTCAAATTCAAAATGGTGTAAGAAAAGTTAAAAAAGTTATACAGAAAAAGGATGAGCAAGGGAATCCATTATTTAAAACTATTAAAGTTGAAAAAACTAAAGGTTGTGGATGTAAAGGAAGACCAAAAACCAAAGTAGTAGAAGAAAAGCGAGTTCCTGACACTATAGAAGTTTGGGTTGATGAACCAATTTTAGAAAAAGCTCCTCCTACGCCTCCTCCTGCCCCACAACAAGAAGAAAGACAAGTTTTATGTAAATTATATGGAACAGTTCCTGAAGACTATTGCCAACGTTGTAAAACATATAAAAAATAGGAGTATATTATGAGAAAATTATTAATTGTATTTATAGGGATTTCTATTATACTTAGTTCTAGTTGTGGAGTTCGAATTCCTGATGATTTTGAATATACTCTTAGAAGAGCAGCAGATACTAATGAACAAATGTTAAAAACTATTGATACTCTTCCTGAAGATAGAAAAATAGAAGAATTAAAATCTATGGTTAAAACTGATATAAAAGATTTTAGAAATGCTGCTAATACTATAGAGAAAGGAAGATGATGAGTAAAGAAAAAAGTTGGATTGAAATAATTTTAGAAATATTAATAAAAATATTTTCACAAGATAAATCTGATAAAAATGCAAAAGATATAATAAATGATGTAAAGATTGAAGCAGACGATCAAAATAAAACCATGAAAGAAAGGCTAGAAAATTGTGGAGAAAAAATTCTTGAAGGTATGGGTAACGCAGCTAAAGATGAAGCTATTAATCAAGCAGGCACCTTACTTCTTAACCACGGAGACTATCTACTTGGATTAACTGAATTTCAAAGAAATTATGCTATAAAAATAGCAATGCTTAAATCTATACAAAATTTAGAAGTTTTGGATTTTGATGAACTTAAAGAATATAGAGAAATTTCATCTAAAGCTATAGAGCTTGGTATTGATGTTGCAGAAGAAATAAATGTATTTTGGGAAGACTTCAATGATGCAGTTAAGGCTATTATAGAAGTTGGTGCTGATGTTGGAGTTAGGGCAGGGTGCGTGGCCCTTAAGGTACTATTACCCCTTCCATTCTAATATGCCATATTAGCATAATATTCAACATTGGTCCTCATTGTATGTAATAATTAAAAAGTGCTCTGAGGATTAAAATATACCAGTTGACAACCCAATTTTTGGCATTAGAATATGGCCATGATTGATGAAATGTTAACAATATTTAATATAGACCACAAATCTAGGAAATCTGATGATGTAAATCCTACATTATCAACATTTTTGTCTATTATTCATTCTGAAAAATATATTTTTGGAAGATTTATAGAAAAATATACTCATAGAATCGAAATTGTTGATGATTTTAGGATGGATGGGGCTGCATGTGCTCAATATATACCTTCTATTAGAAAACTTAGAATTGTAACAAATCCCTTAATATTATGGGATGTAGTTCTTAGATCATGCCTATTATCAGATAAGGACTATGATAAAACAAAAATTCAAGAGATTGATCGAATCTTAATTAATGCGTTTAAAGATAATGGATGGACAGAACCTAACTTTAAACTCTGGATTGATTTTTTAAATGAATATAGTTTTTCTGGATTTGATCATAAAAAATATAATGAAAATATTAATGATGACAATTTAAGTAATCCATTATCTTCTGTGTTCGTTCATGAATTTCTTCATTGTACATGGTGTCATTGTAATTCGCCAAGACGATATATAGATGATAAGACTAAGATGTTTGGTCATGTTCTAACTAACATCGCAATGGATTTTGCTATCAATCAATCATTATATTTTGGTAAAGTTAATCCTAAATTCATGACAACAGATAATATAAAACTTCTTAAAGCTTTTATTTCTGGCGGAGCTCCTTTAAAATGTGAAGAATATCATATACCTAATATTGATGTTTTTGAAACTAAATTTTTAAATCAGCCTTATGAATATTACTACAATATTCTAAAAAATGCTGATGAAAATTTATTAGAAGAGTTGGTAGGAAAAAATAATCTTAAGTCCACAATGTTTGATCTTAAACCCGAAGATCTTTATGATCTATTCAAACATAAACTTGATGAGTTATCAGAAGAGGATTTAGAAAAACTTAAATCTGATTTGGGAATAACATCTGAAACTCAAGAATTTGAAGATTTTAATCCAACTCCAACTGATATAAAAAGAATTTCAAATAATGATATAAAAAGAGTTATAGATGATATGATTCGGAAAGGAGAAATTAATAATCCTGAAGATGCATTGAAAACCTTACCTTTTAATTATAATGAATCTTTCGGTAAGATGATTGAAGGATTTTATAAAACTCCTACTATGCCATGGGATCATATTTTAAGGCATGAAATTATTAAAACAATTGGACAAAGTGATTTTGACTATACAATGAAAAGAGAAAGTAGGTCAATCGAGAATATGTTTCCTGGAAAAATGCGAGAAAATGGGATTGATCTAAATTTAGTGGAAGATGTTAGTGGATCTATTAATAAGGATGACTTTACTAGATTTAGAAATGAAATGATTAGAGCAACAAGAGAAGTCGATACCCCTACTATTAGGTATATTCAATTCCACCATGAAATTTCTCTTGATACTATGATCCCTATTAGTAAAATAAAGAGTATTGGAATCAGAGAAACTGGTGGAACTTCAATGAAAGTTCCATTAGACCTATTGAAAAAAGAAGGAAATACTAAAACAACTATTGTATTTACAGATGGATGGGTTGATACTGGTTATACACAAAATGATTTTCCTTTCAAAGTTATTATATTTGTTAGTGCTTCTGGTAATCAAAATGTATGCGAAGAATTGAGTGAAAGAGGATTCACAGTAATATCTCAAGATGGAGATAATAGTTGGTACAATTAATGGAGAAACAATGACTGATATATCAAACAATTCAAATGTGTTATCAATAAGTATTGATGATATGAAAAATTTATTCTCTTTTATTACTGAGAGTAGACTTCCTGTATGTTTTTGGGGCGTAAAGGCTGTTGGTAAAACTACAGTAATGCATGAAATTGGAGAAACTTTAGGTTATAATGTAGTTGTTTTACATCTAGCAACTCAAGATATTGTTGATTTAATTGGTATGCCAACAAAAATAGAAGTATATCCTGGAAAATATGAAATGATTTGGAGTAAACCTGAATGGTTAAAAACTGATAGTGATAAACCTACAATTTATTTTCTAGATGAATTTAATAGAGGTAATAAATTTGTTATGGCTGCAATGCTTCCATTTTTAAATGAAGGCAAAATTCATACTCATTCTATTGGATCTAAAGATGTTGTTGTTGCAGCATGTAATCCTAGTAATGGTAAGTATGTAGTAAATGATGCATTTGAACAAGATGAAGCTCTTAGAGATAGATGTGGACATGTAATTTTGGAGCCAACAAACAAAGAGTGGATTAGATATGCAGAAAATAAAAATCTTTCGACAACTCTTTCTGTTATAGATAAAAATCCTGAATGGATTAATATTGAAAAATTTAAATTACCATTTCAAATTAAACCATCAAGAAGAAGTTTAATTAATGTAATGGAAATTGTTGATAATAAAGATGATAAATGGATTAGAAAATTTGGTAATATCATAATTGGATCTTATTTAGGTACAGATTTCCTAAATGAATGGTGGGACGAAAGATTTAAAGATACTACATATTTAACTATTAAAGAAATTCAAAACTTCGATAGAAATAAAACAAGAATTAAAGATGCAATTAGTACAATATACGATGGAAAAATTATTGTTAAAAATGATATATTTGAAGCTTCTGTTGATATTATTGTTGAATGGATCGAAAAAGAATATAGAGATGGATTATCTGATATTGATTGGATATTTAAATATTTTAGTTTAGATTTTATACCAAAAGATAGTTTGGTTGGAATGTTATCTAGAATTAATGTTATAGATAAGCCTATATTGTTACAGAAGTTATTTGATACTAATCTTTTAGATAGTTTTAAAGAAATTTCTAATTCTAAAAAATTTGCAGCGTAAAGGAATAATATGTCAGAAAAAATACTAAAACATAAAATTGGAGCAACAACAAAAGAAATGACATTAACTATGATTAATGTTAATCATGATCCGATTCCTTTTAATGATATTGAAGATATTGAAATTGATTCTATTGATTATTTGGATAAATCTATTAATTTGTTTCATGAAATAAGAAATGAAATAGAAAAAACTGGAAATAGTAAGAAAAATGTGGATGATATTTTGGTTCCTTTTTGGTTTTCTCCAAATGGAAGTAGTAAATTATTTGGATCCCGAAAGCCATTTAAGGGTAATACAAGAACTCAAGAATTATATGATTCTATGAATATTTATTCTTCACGTCAATTATTTGCTAGATGGTTATCTTCTGATATCTGTGCGGCATTAGATAGTAAAATTAGATATGATAGTTTAGGAATTGACGATCCTGAGCCACTAATTGGTGGGGGGTATGAAAATTCGCATGTTGAATATTGTAAAAAAAGAGGAATTTGTATCGAAGTAGGTAGAAAATCTAATGAAATATGTAGATATATGACTTCATATAAAATGGAAAATGGAAAAAATAATATTATTTTTATTTGTGGCGATAAAGATTTTATTGGTGGTAGTGTTGATATATTTAATAAAATTAATATTTATTCAAAATCTATCCAGTCATATCAGAAAAATGATATTAGAAAAGGAATAAATTTAGAACCAGTTTCGATAAATAATGCTGTTTTATTTTCTGATAATGATATCGATGCTTTTAAGAAAAATATGACCCTATCTATTGTTCGTCTTCTATCTGGAGCGTGCATTCTACATGATTATCTTTGTCTAATTCGAGATTATTATGGCGTTAATAAATTAATTAATACTAGTGTAAACTCAGAGTATACTGGTATCGATATTAATGAAATTATTGAAGATTACTCTAAAGTTAAAAAATACTCAGTGACTGCAAGAGCACTATCTGCTATAGCATAATGAATATAAATACCAATTGAAACATAATTTTTTGTAAAATCAGTTATAATATCAATTATAACTTTGATTTGAAAAGGACGGAGTTCAATTGGGACGTATGCTAGATAGAGATAAAATAAGAAAGAATTTCATCAATCGTCTAAAAACAATGGGTCGAAGACCTAGTTGTAAAAAAGTAGATGATCTGGTGGATGAATATTTAGAAAATCAAAAATTCATTGAAGATAATAATCTTTCTGTAGAAAACTTACCTACAAAAGAAGATATTAAATATTGGTTTCAGGATCCACCTGAAACTGATTTAATTGAAATTGAACCTGATTTATTTGAGACAGTTTTTGAAGTTGATGTTGATGATATATGCATTGATGATAAATTAGCGACTGAAGTATTTAAATGGTTATATAAATGGAAATGGTATCAAGGGAAAGAACTACCAAAAGAAATATTTGAATTAATAAAAATTAACAATATTATATCTAAATCTAGAAATAAAAAAAATAAAGAAAAAGCTAAAGCCCGATTAGCAAATATTTGTATAGTTGGAGTTATAAGATTTTATCATTTAGAAAGAAATCCTTATTTATGTCCAACCCAAATAGTAAAATCTGTAGAATTTCTTCGCCAGAGTCTATCATTCCTTTCCAAAGTTGAAAAAGGGAAATATGATAAAAAAATAGTAAATGGTAATCTATATATGTTTGATCCATTCGAACAATATGAGGATGACCATAATGGGACTTGATTTTGAAGAATTTGAAAAAGTAAACTATAAATTTCCTGGAATTTATAGGGGATTAGTTGAAAATAATGCAGACCCTGAAGACGTAGGTCGTTTACAAGTTAGAATTTTTGGTATACATAATTTTGATGGTGAAATAACTCCTGTTGAACAATTACCATGGGCAGAACCTGCTCTAGGATTAGCGTGGAGTGGTGGATATAATATAAAAAACCAAGATTATCCTCATAGTGAACCAGTACAAAATACTGTTAAAAATGGAAGATATAATGTTGGTAATAGATCTAAAGTAATGGGAAGTGACCATACTGTAGATAGTTTCCCTAATAAATCAAATAATAATTTTCAACAAATAAGACAAGATCCAACTTCTAATGCATGTGGTACGGGAGGTGATTTCGTAGTACCTAAAAGAGGAAATTGGGTATTTTTGTTTTTTGAGGCAGGAAATCATGATAAACCTATATATTTTGCCATGGCACCTATGGCAAGAGATTGGCATACACAAAAATCTTGGAGAAACACAGAAGTAAATCTGAAAGTTGAACAGATAAATGAATTCAAAAAAGAGTTCACTCCAAGAAACCAATCAAAAGCTACTGGTGATTCATGGGCATCAGAAGCAGTTGTAAATACATTAGTTAATAAACCAGATTTAGCATTCTTTCCTTCTAATGAAGAAAATGGTCCTGATACATCAAATCGAGATATTCAGTGTATCACTAGTGCAAATGGTACAACTATAGTAATAGATCAGAGATTAGGAAGAGAACAAATATATGTAATCCATAAAAATTATATGGAATATACTGATCCATATGGTAATCGTAAAATATATGTAGGAAAGAAACGGGGTAAAGATTTTGGTCCTACATCAACTGATACTGAAGATCCATGTCATTATGAAATGGGGGTGGAAGGGAATCATGAACTCCATGTTTTTGGTAATTATGATTTATATGCCAAAGGAAGAATGCATATACAGTGTGACTCCCATGTTCAAATTGATGCTAAAGAATCTGTTGGTGTAGTGTGTAGAGAAGGTGATGTTGATGTAATAGTAGAAAATGGTAATATGAACGCAGATATAGCAGGTAATCTGGATGTAGATGCTAAGAAAAATGCAAATATAAAAGTTAATAGTAACGCAAATATACAAGTAAAAGGCGATTTGAAAGCTAGTGTATTTGGATCTTCTGATTTAAAACTTGATGGTAAAGTAACTTTAACAACTAACGATGATCTTGACATAAAAGCTGAAAATATTAAAATTGAAGCAAATAAAAATGTAGACATAACCGCAGAAGAACTTAGAGTTTCTGATAAAGTTAGCATTGGTAAAGATGTTAAAATTGGCGGAATGTTAGATGTTGCTAAGAAAACATCTATTGCTAGCCAATTGTTTGTTGATATTGGCATAAGTTGTGGGGGATATATAAGAAATATGGGACCTGCAGACTTGGGAAGTCCAGTTACTGCTCATACGTTAATAGTTACAACAGGTCCAGGAAGTGGATTTGGTATTGGTTCTAGAACTCCTGATTCTCCAGATTCTCCAACTGATGCTATTATGGCCCAGAGAGAACCAGGAATAACTGTAAGAAAGACCTTTAATGGTCTCCAAAATGGAAATCCATCTCCAATAACAAAAGCCTCAGAAAATCCAGGAAGTTCGATTTAAGGCCTTTCTGAATTTCAAAAAATATATGTTAAAATGTTATAAATCAATATAGCAACACATATTTGTGGATTCTATATAAATATGTGCAGTAGGGGCTAAAAATGGCAGAAAATGATAGAATATTTTATAAAGATTTACCACTAGATATAAAAATAACTTCCACAGGAGATATATCAGAAGTCGTAAATGCAGATTCTATAAAACAAGCATTAAATATGATTGTAGAAACTGCCCGTGGAACTAGAGTGTTTTATCCTGAATTTGGTGCCAGAATAAAATCATTCTTATTTGAACCTTTTGATGAAACTACAGCTAGAAGATTAGGTGAAGAGCTTCAAAGTACAATAATCAATTTCGAAAGAAGAATAAAACTATTAAATTTAGATGTTCAAATGGATTTTACAGAAGGTTCATATGAAATTGAAGTAGTTTATCAAATTATTACAACAGGTGAAGTCGATACACTTCAGGTTTCGCTAGAGAGGCTATAATTGGAGTTAAATAATGGCAAAAGATAACAAAGCAATTAATATTGATTATTCTACAATAGATTTTGATGCAGTTCGATCTGAATTGATACAATATCTAAGAGAAACCGGAACATATAAAGATGTTGATTTTACAGCATCTAATATTAATACATTGGTAGGGTTATATTCATATTTGGGATCTCTATTTGGGTATTATATTAATTCTGTAGCAAATGAACCATTTTTACCATCTGCCAAAAGATATAAAAATTTAAATCGTATTGCTCGTCTCTTAAATTATGATCCAAGAGGATATCAATCAGCACAACTTGATGTTGTAGGTAGCCTTGATTCGGAATATTGTCTAGGAAAAGAAAATACATATTTTGAAATCCCATCGTATTCTTCATTTCCATCAAATATAACTACACCTGCCGGCGATGAATTCACTTTCACGAATGTAAATAATATGGTATATATGATCAAAGGGTTTGGTACAAGACCTATTCAACAAAATGATTTTAGTTATTCTGGATTTGAATTTCCATACACTGCATCAAGAGATTTTTGGGAAACAGAAGGTACAACATCAAGTCCTGCTTTCGATCCTACAAATATAGTACTTAATTTATCTGATTCTGAACCATTATCAGTTTTGGATAGATTAAATAGAAATAATTATAAAGGTTATGATGTAGATAATGTCCCATTATTTAATCCAAGTAACGCAAGTTCAGTTGGTCAACCATTTAATAGAAATATAACAATGAAGGATACAACCCTTAGAATAAAAGCAAATACTACATATTATGTTTTATTCACATATGATAAAGAACAATCTAGACCAACATTGGAAATATTGGATGATGGAAATATTCTCCAAGAAAGAAAAGATGATGTAATAAATGCAATTAGATTAGTTCCTGAAGACGAAGATGGTAATTTTTGGACATTAAGAGAAGTATCAAATGATGCCAAAGGTAAATTCTATAAAGGAATATTAGGAATGCGTAATGTTGGTTCTACTGAGTTTACATATGATAAACTAGAATCAACGGAGTTTGGGGTTAAACAAATTCATTTAGATATAAACAAAGATGGAAATTCTCCCCCATGGCAAGTTTTAGTTAATGGGGTAGTTTATACTTTCAGAAATGGAAGAATAAGTTCTCAGGTATTCGATTTAAATAGTTGGGATGCCAATGTAACAGAATATAATGTAAATATGGCGATTGTTACTCCTGATGCTCCTGATTTTAATTATGATGCTAAATTAAATGTAACATCTTTAGAACCAACTGTAGATGAAATTACTATAGCTAAAATATATCCTGGATATGTAGATCCTGAAAGTGGGACTCCTACAATTTTAAGAGATACAGGACAAAGATTTGGTAATTTCCAAATTGTACCTGAAGTTGATGTAACTACAACTCAACAAAAATCAGGAGTTGTTAGTTTTTCAGAAGGAATAACAAATACATTTGTTGCATTTGATCAACCATTTACCTCATCTACAACTGGTACAGATTCAGTTGAATATTCAGTATCTCTTACTCCTTCCGAAAATATACAAGTTTGGTTTAGCAATAAGAGTGAAGATGGATTCACTGTAAATATAGAACCTAATGCAGCTTTTGAAGGTGATATCAATTGGGTTGCAACTAGAATTGATCCTAAAGATTCTAGAGAAATAGAAGTTGTATTCGATGAACCAATTCCTCAGATAGATGGTGTTGATGCACCATATACAATTTTCTTAACCCCCAATGAAAATGTTAATGTATGGTATGAAGACCAAACAGCAAATGGTTTTAAAGTGAAAGTTGAAAAATCATTTACTGGAAGTGTTTCATATTCTACTTTTGTGTTTTCAACAGATCAAAATGTTATAGACGAAGAAACATCTTCTACCCGAAGAAGAGGAACTGTTACTTTAAGTGGAGATCAGACTACAAAGGATATAACATTTGACGGAGAATTTGAAAATACTGAATATGGTTTACATATGGTTGCAAATAAAAATGTTAATGTATGGTTTACTAATAAAACTACTACTGGATTCACTATAAATGTTGAAAGTACTGATGGCAATATAATAATCGATTGGTTTGCAGATTTTTCCCCAATATACGAATTCCAAAAACATGGAACTATTAATTTTTCTGGTCAAGTTACTAGTGCAGGAACAATTCCTGGAATTAGATATAACAATATAAACGAAACATTTTCTATTGATAGTTTGAAACAAGGTGATATTCGTTTCTCTTTCATAAATAGAAATGGTACTATAGATTCTGCAAATAATCAATTGGGTATTAAATTTTCTGCTGATAGAACAAATGATAAAGAATTGAAATTCCAAGTAGCAGCCGAAAATATATCATATAATGATATAAGAATTTTTGTTAAAAATAGTTCTAATAATTGGGAAGAATGGATAAATGCATCTAATTTAACTTCAAGTACTGATATTGAACCTGGAGCTAAAGTATTTTTTGCTAGAGTTGAAGATACTAGAAGGATTGAAATAAAGTTTGGAAATGGAATAGATTTTGGTGTAGATCCTTATGGAAATGAAATGTATATTTTTGGTTTAAGAACAGTTGGAAGAGATGGTAATATTCCTCCAAATAGTTTGGCAGATTCTGTTGTATTATCAAAAGAAATACTTGGTGACGATAATATAACTGTTCAATTTGAACAACAATTTATTCAACTTTTAGGGCTTAAAAATGAAACATTCTTTTCTTCTGATTCTAGAACATCTTCTTCTATAATATATGATTCTGAAGGAACAGAAATAGATTCTGATATATTAACTATTTCTCAAAGTAATTCTGCTGTTGGTGGAGGAAATCCTGAAACAACAGAAGAATTGAGAAAATCTGCATCATCTGCTAATTTGAGACAAGATAGAATTGTTTCTTTAAATGATTATGCATCATTCTCCCGATCAGCATTTAATGATATAATTCTTAAAGCAGAAGCTATGTCTTATAAAGATGCAATTAAAGGTGGATTTATTACAACAGATGATGATAGATTCTTTTTTAATTATATATTCTTAGTTGTTCTTCCAAGATTTGGAAATGAGATAACTAAAAAACAAAAAGAATATATAATAGAAACATTAGATAAGAAATTTAAATCAATGGCCACTGTTGAACATGAAGTATTTTCTGCAACTAATATTCCTATAGATGTTAGAGTTAGATTTAAACCAACAACCTTAGGAAATATATCAACAGTAAAGAATGGAATTGAAAGAGTAATAAGAAATTATTTTGAAAAATCTAATAGGGAATTAGGAGAAAATTTGCATCATTCTGATCTAGTTACTGATATAACTAATAATGTATCAAATATAGATTATGTTGAAGTTGCATGGCATAAAGATGAAAATGATAAATTATCTGCAACTGATTACGATATTGATGCCGTTACAGATATTAATGAAACTGTTGCTGAAGTTAAAAGAAGAAAGATTTTAGAACTTCTAGCAAAAGATGAATCTCTTTTAACTATAGTTGAACCATTATTAGATGTGACAGATTCTAATACAGGAGAAAGAGAATGGGTATTCTCCTTTAACTTACAACTTAATAGATATGAATTTCCTATTCTTGGGGATATAATCATTGAAGCAGATGGAGTAGATTAATAATGGCTAGACGTTTTTTGGCAGATTTTGTTTTTTCACCTGAAGTATCATTTGCCCCACAAACTATAGATTTTGAAAATAAATCCACATTAGGATTTGTCCAACAAGATGAAACTACAGTTTTTGTAGATGAAGATGGTAATATTATTGATAACTTTAATATTGATGTCAGTGAAATATATGTTACTAGAATAGATTATATAAGTTGGAACTTTGGAGATTCTACAATTTCAGTAGATCAGAACCCAAGTAAATTTTATGAAGTATCTGGTAATTATGTAGTATCTCTAAGTATTACTTCTGAACCATTTTATGATACTAATACTGGCATAACATACCGAGTAAAAAATACAAAAGAAAAACAATTAAAAGTAAATCTTATGTCAATTAAATGGCTTAAGAGTCATATGACAGTTCCTCATTTGAAAGCATATGAAACGAGTGACGGGTTTTCTGATTTAATTAATGCAACATCAAAAATGTTCGATAGGATGTATAAAGAAATTAAACAAGTTTCTAATCTAGTGGATATTGATCATACTCCTGAAAATTTATTAGTTTATTTTAGTGACACATTTAATCATTCTCGTTTTTATTCAAAGAAAATTGGTTATTCTGAACAAAAATTAAATGATGATTTCGTATCATTTTTAGAATATGATATTTTTAATAAAATTTCATTGGGTACTGCTACAAAAGAAGAAACTGATAAATTTAGACAATTTATTGTTGATACTTCAGCTTTATTTAAACAAAAAGGTTCTTCTGAATCAATAGAATCGTTTTTCCGGCTTTATGATTTTGTAACTGAAGTTAAAGAAATGTGGACTTCTAATTTTTCTACTACTAGTCCTGATCCTTTATTTGATCATTTTTTACTTGATCCTACTTTAGAGAATACAAAAAATAATTTTGTATTCAATGGTATAAAAGTTACAGGATGGAATAATGACAATGCTCAATATATTGGTAGAACTAGCAATTTACTAATAGATAATTATCATTATATAACAAGACATTCATATCCATTTGATATCATTGACAACCAATCAGATGATTGTTATTCATCATTTTCAATAAATGATTATTCACCTAATATAATAAAAATTCAAAGAAATGATGGGAGATCTATTTTATTAGAGAATAAATCTCAATGTGAAGGCACATTAGATCCTTCAGCTTTTTGTTTTGACCCTATTGATTTATCTTGTACATTAGAAGGATTTTCAGTAACAAAAAATAATGATTTTATCAGAGATAGAGATTTTAATTTTGGTGCTACATATAAAATATGGCAGGCTCCTTTTGGATATGTTAGCAGAGTTGTTAATGTTTTAGGACAAATACCAAATAATGAAAATGAAAGAAATGAAAATCCAAGTGATAATACAGATGATTATTTATGGGCAGATTGGAAATCAGGAGTAACAGTTCCACCTGAAATAATAGGCGTATCTCAAAATTCTATTAGAAATCCTATATTTGATAATGTTCTTCCAACTATAAATTATTCATCTACCCCGACACAACCAAATTTATTTCCAACAATTGGAGTTGAAACTAAAGGTGATAACTTTGTTGTATCAAGAGGATATATTAATATATCAGAAGAAGGATATTATAATTTTGAATTTGATGTCGGAAACTCAGGATTAAGTTCAGATATATCTAATCAACATGTTGGTTTATTTAGTTTAAAGAAAACCCCTCTAACTTTAGACCAAGTTAAAGAAACTTCAGTTGATTCGTTTTCTTTTGATGCTATTCCAGGTACTACACCCTTTACAGTGACTAATGAAACTATAACGTTAAATTTTGAAGAAAGAAATACTGAATATGGATTGATAGAAATTAGACAAAATGAAAAAGTTAAATATAGTGATTATGTTAAGCTTTCTCCAGGATATTATCCATATGAAATTAAATCTACATATGGCGAATCTAATATTAAAAAATTAAAACTTAGTTTTGAAGGGTGGAGAGAAGAAACTAATGAATCTAATAATGTTACTAGCTTTGTTAATTTTTTACCCAATCAAATAATTTCTACAAATCAATTAGCTACAGTAAATGATGTCAATTTAGATATTACTGAATCTAATGGTAAAGGTATATTGACTATACCAAATCAGTCATTAGAAATTGGAGAAATTTTTAAAGTATCATATTCAACACCAAATCCAAATAGAAATACAAATTCAGGTATAATTTCTAAATCCAAAAAATATAAAGATTTAGAAATGAATATTAGAATTAAACCAGAAATCCAAGTTATTACTGATGACGTAATTTTACCGTTTAGACCTAGAAATAATTTCCAGATTTTATTTAGAGGTGTATTTAGAAAAAAAGATCTTTATTCTAATATAGATTCATATTATTCAATTATATATGACGGGATAAAAAGCGAATTTGGATTGGCTTATGTTGAATATAATGAGAGTGTAAATGGTCCAGTTTACCGATATTTGAATTTAAATAAAGATAAAACTAATATTGACCAAAGACAATTTTTCATTTCTCTTTTAGATGAAAATGGATTAACCAAAGAGTTAAGTGAAGATAGTTTTTATGATTTTAAAGTTATAGTTAATGATAATGCTGTTACATTAAAATATAGGCAAAATGATAGTTTTACTGAAGCACAGAATAACGTAAAAAATACAAAAGAACAAAGTTTATTAGAATACAGTAATAAAGAAGAATTTATTACTATATTTGATAATATAAGTTTAATTCAAAGTGATGAACAAACTATAGTGTATAATAGTAATAAGGAAGAAACTGAAACTTCAAATAAATATATTCCTATAGAAGAAGAGGGAACATATGGATTCTCTGTACAATCATCTTCATTCTTATTGAATTCGATTTCAGTAATTCCATTAGATGAAATTGATGAAAATCTCTTAGAAGATAAAGATAAGTGGAAACAAATTAGTCCAAAATGGTTAGATTCAAGAAACGATAACTTATTACAATATAATTCTTATGGGTTTACAAATGTCGATAAACCTACATCTGAAACATTTAGAATTAGATTTACTGAAAATTTTGATGGATCTGAATCAAGATTTGAACTAAGTAAAAATTTAGAAACTGCTACTGACAACTCAGTAGATAGAGTATATGGTGATACCATAATATCAGATGATTGGGGAACAAGATTTAATGTTTTTATGAATAGAGAATTTATGGAAACTAATTTTTCCAATAGAGAAGACGCCCTAAATAGGTTAATAATTCCAGTAGGACAATTTTACGAACCTGTTGTAAATTGGTTCCGTGTTGGTGCAGGTTATTCTAAAGGAAATTCTGGTTATACACCTATAGTATATGAAGATTCAAGAATTTTACCTCATACAATATCTGCTAGTGCAGGTGATGTATTAGAATATACATCTGAATTAACTAGAATTGAAAATGATTTAAGTAATCTTGTTTTAAACACAAAATTAAATACCCATATTAAATCTAATCCTCAATCCGTTAAATATAATGGATTATGGGAAGAAGTGTGCCCAAATTCAGTTTCAGAAACGTGGACTATTGACGGATCAATAATTGATAATGAAGTGTTTGCTCCAATTTATAGAGATACATCTACGGCAGGAACAAGTTCTCAAGAAATAATAGGTGTTAGAATCATAGATAGTGAGGTTCATGAAAGATTAACTTGTAGATATTGTGAAAATACTACTTTATGGGGATTATTTGATATTCAATACCCTGATGGAATTAATGATAATTATCCAACATATACTGAAACCCCAATTTCAAATAATGATATTATAAGATATTTTATTCCTATTGGTAAATTAGAAACTGATAAATTTATTATGATTTTACCTCCAGAAATATTAAGAGGTGATGCAAAAATAAATATGATTGGCGTGTATGCAAATCATTCTTATGATGGATTTACATTTATTGAAAATGATAATAATGTCCAAATTAAAATAGATGAAGGAGTATATTGGGAAGAGAAATATAGTAGAACCATAATGAGTAATTATTTCTTAGATGTAAATACTTCTTTTGTTGCTAAATTTAATTCAACTAATATAATTCCATTAACATTACATGAAGCTAGTCCATGTGAACCAGGAGAATATCCAGTACCCGCCGACTATGATGAAAACTGCATAATAGATAATATACCAAATGCATTTTATATTCCTAATTTAATAGTAAATATATTTAAACGATTGGAAAATATAGATTATCCAGATGAAACAGATTTGGAACAACAAGAAGAATTTGAAAATGAATTTAATTGGTGGAATCCTAATAAAATATGGATTGAAAGAAAAGTTGAACCTAGATATCCTACAAATGACGGAATTAATGTATATAGTGGATTGGGAAATACTTCAGGAAATCCACAAGGTGTACCTTTAGTTCTTTCAGATCAAACTATTGACGCATATCCATCAAATTATATTGTAGATGTAGATTGGTGTGTTTCTAGTGTTGGATGGGAACATAGTTTATCAACAAGTGGGAATAATGAATATGGCTTTGGTACGTTTGATGACTCAATATATAACTCTATAGGATTTGATATAAACGAAGATAGATTCACACTTGATAATGAAGAAATTATTAAAATATCAGAAAGGATGCGAGCACCAATACCATTAGATTCTATAATAGATTCAGATTTAACCACAATTCAATTTGGAAATATTGTTAATAATGATTCTAATTCAAATAGAACTTTTATACCTGTTGGCCTTTGGAATTGGTATTTAGTACATTCTAACAATGAAGACTTTTTGATAAATGAAAATAGTAGGATAGGATGGGATTTAACTGAATGGAATGAAGAATTTATAGATTGTTTCAAAATAAATAAAATTTATTGTCCAGTTTCTTCTGATCTTTATGAAATTAACAAATATTGGGCATTCTATCCAGAATATAGATTACCTGTAGGGTCTTTACCAAGAGTTGTTATTAATCAAACAAGAGTTTCTGAAAATTGCAATCCTGAAGATTCAATTAGAGTTCCTGATAGACAAGTTACTCTTGGTGTATCTGATGGTAGGGTTATGTTCTTTAATGTTCCACCATTAGTTGAACCATTTCCAAAATGGAAAAGATTAATAAGAAATGTTATTGTTGATAACTATACTCTTCCAAATGATCATTATTATATCTCAACTGATGTTAATGGTAAAAATTCTACTGTTGTATTAAATACACAACAATTTGATTTTACTAAATTTTATGGGACTACAAATTTCTTTATAGAATTATATTCAGATAAGTTATTTAGATTAACAGATGTTAATAAATTTACTGATGATTTTGGGGCAAAACGAGATTTTAAATGGATTCCATGTGTAGAAGATGAAAGAAAATATAAAGTAGCAACTCGACAACCTGATATAGAGTTAAAGTTCACAGGCGATGCTTTACCATATTCCATTGTTCCATATAAGAATACTCGTTGTTTCAAAATGGAAGATAAATTTGAAAATCCTAAACTTCAAAGTTTTTCTGGTACTAATGGGAACACTAATAATGTAGGTATATTTGGTAATTCTGGGTCTAGATCGCCTATATATTTAAGTGATATAGAATCATCTGATTACGAATTTGAATGTCAGGTTATATTTGATAAAGATATAGTCAATACTGATCTTGAAAAGAAATTTGAAATTATACTAAAAGCAGAAAATAACTATGTTCCAATTGATAAAGAATGGGGAATTACTGATTACTATTTTGTTGGTATTGGAACATATAATTTTGATGTTGGTCTTGGTATGAGAAGCATAACAGATGATGGTGAAGTTAAAGAAACTTATTTAGCATCTTGGGGAGAATTTAATACTAGAAGTATCAAACCTGATGTATGGTATAGATTAAAAGCCAAAGTTACTACAAATAGTATAAAAATATTTTTCGCAGAAAGAGGAAACGATCTTCAACTAATATTAAATTATAATACAAATAAAAAATATGAAAAACTTTCTGAAAGATATCTCAAGGGAGAATGGGAAACGTTACAAGCTATAATGACAGGTCTTGAAGATTTACAAATGACATATCCTAATAAATTGGGTAATACTGTAAGTTCAGATTTTACATTTAATAATTTTAAAGAAGAATTCGCATCAACATTACCTATAGATGGATTTTATGTCGGATTTAAAATGTTTAATGATATGACATATGTAGGTCAAGTTGATTATACAATTAATAAGCCAAAAAATTATAAATTTGCAAGTACTATAGATGGAAGATCTTTAAATGAATATATAGTAAAAATTGATGAAAAATTTGGGATTCCAGAAAATTCATTTATTAATAAATATGATAAATCTATAGATTATGTTCAGTATATTTTAATCAATGATCAATTATATTATATTATAGAAGATGATCCTCCTGAATTATATCCAAAACCAGTAGATACTTTCTATATAAAAGAAAATAAAATATTTGTTATTGAAAAGGATTATGCTAATAATCTTGGAATAGGAATTAATTATTGGGATGTACCAGGTAGATACTCTATAACATGGGGAATTGAAAAAGGATCCGATCCTTACAAAATAAGTAAACCTGAAGATTTTTTCAGAGTTGTACCATATCTAACTAAAGTTAATGTTATTAGATATAATAGATCAAATGTAACAGAATTAGATAGTAATGGAAATATTATAGGAAGTAAAATAACTCTTAGAACTGGAGATAGAGTTGTATTTTATTTAGATTGTGAAAATCCAAATACATTAATTCAAACGAATAATGTTTCCACAACAGGAACTACAGGGACATCAGGTTCTCCTGATGAGTGCGTTTCAATTTGGGCACTTTCTGGTAAAATAGAGTTATATGATATTTCTGTACATGTATATGATTCTAAATTTATAGATGAATATCCAATATTAATAAAAGATAATACATTCTATAAAGATAGTATAATGAAATATGAAGAATTTACTGAGAAGAAAACAGTGGAAGTTCATATAAATGATAATAAATTTAACTTAATATTTGAGGATATATAATGGCACCTAATCCAAATATGACATTTAATTTGAGTAGAGGTAATCCTGATAATAATCCTTGTGGTATAGGATTAAACAGTGTTGTTTATGGGCAAACTTTGGGTGGCCAATATTTTGACGAAGAAAACTTAGGAAATCTAAAAATATTAAAATATAATATACCTTCAGGTTCTACTAATGTTTTTGATAATATAGTTGCATCAGATGTAATAAAATCTAACATTAACTATAGATGTATCTATATAACAAATAAAAGTATCAACCAATATGTAATTTTAAATGAAGTTTCAGTTTCAGATGTTGTACCTGATCCAATTACTGGTATTGAAACCCCTGGATCTACAGGATCTCCATTTTCTATTTCTAATGTTGATATGAATGTTGAAGGTGTTTATACCATTAATGAAGTTAAAAGAAAAATTCCTAGTGATTTTGGAAAGCCAGGAAATCCTTCAATTTATATAAATGATGAATATGACACTGATAATAAATTAAGAAATTTAGTATTCAAAAAAACATGGTCAGGTAATGAATTACCATTAGAAATACCACCTCAATGTGTTTTAAAAATTTGGGTTAGAAGAGTTTTAACTGTTGATAAAGAAAATTTACCAGAAGAAGAATTAACCGAAAGTTTTACATTAACTGTTAAAGAACCTAATTTAGAAACAAGTTTAGAAGTTTTATATCAAAAAGAACAGGGAAGATTGCCACTTTCAAATTGGTATGAATATACTATAACTCCATCAAATGGAACTCCAGTTATAATGAGAGAATTGATACCTAAAGAAGTTGATGTATCACTTTTTAATATTGTAAAAACATTCTATATCAATAAAAAAGTATTAATTTTTTATTATATGGAAGTATTAAATCAAAAGAAATATTTTTTATTGATTGTAGATCCTAATGATATACCAGAACAAAATAAATATGTTCAGGTGGAATTATTATTTACTAATGATATTGAAGATGGCCAAGAATTAACAGATAAAGAACTCAAATTCTTAGAAAATTCATTCTATGATGAAAATATATTCTATTTCTTCTGGAATGAAGAGATAACAATTGTTGACCCTTGTGCATTACAATATTTTGGATTTTTTGAAAAGTTTGACAGAATTTCAACTGATTCATTTTATTCTCATATATGGACAAGCGATGATATTTTTGATAATATAGTTCCTGGCTATGAAAATAGAAGAATAGATTCTTACGAACCTATTGATTATAAAATAATAAGAGATAGAAAAAATATAATAAATATAGAACATTTTGATGATTTATTTATATTATTTACCAAAGATACAATGAATTTGGCATTATCTACATTGCAAGATGTTAATGTAAATCAGAATGAATTATTATATATTTTTGAAAAAGATATAGAAGATTCAAGAAAATATACTAAATTTAATAATTTTCCTGGTATAAATTCTCAAGTATTTTCTCAAAGATTATATCCAGTATCCTTACCAAAAATCAGCCAAATAACGTCATTTAATAATGTCCCTAAAGTTAATACTAAATTAATAATATCAGATTCTACTAGCTTACCTAGAGAAATAGATTCAACAAGAAGAATTAAAACTCTTCTTGATGGATCAAGATACGTTGATTTAAATTCAGTTCACGGTAGAGAATTTAAAATAGGTAATAGATTTTTAACATATGAACTTCCTATAGATGAGACATTAAATAGGATTAACATAACGACATCATTTTCTGTAAACAATGATGAATTAATTTATGATAATTTAAACCCTACTTTCTTAACTTCATATCAACTTCCAAACAAAATTGATAACGAAATATATGAAAGGCCATTATTTCAACAAAACATTATAGATGAAAGTAAATTAAATTCATTATCTATACCTACAGAATGGGCAGATAGGGAATATAAAGATGAATGGAAGACTATATTATCAACAGTTCCTATAACTCAAATAAATAATAGTACAACAACATACACATTACAATATAACTTTGCTTGTAATGTATGGAGATCCATTTATTTAGATAAAAATGGAGATCCATTAATTGAATATCATGATACATTAACTAATGATAGTACTAATAGTATAAGTACAACAGGAACGACTGGAACAACAGGTTCTTCTGGATCACCCATTTGCAAAAAATATACTGAAATAAATAGGAAAGATTTAGATTGGGTTATTGAACCTGACACATATCAACCCTTAACCTTTGAAATTTCTGCTAATGTTATACCTTCAACTAAAGTAGAAATTAATTATTTCATTAATATAAAAGTATTTTTCAAAGGAAATATTAAACCTTTAGCAAATATCAATACATATTCTACAAATTTATCAAATTTAAGTTATGTAATATTTAATCCTGATAGAACTTTTAGTTATAGAATGAACTATTTCGATATTATGAAAAATGATGGTCAAACATCAGATGAATATAGATTAGTGAATCTTCATTCTTCATTATTAAATAAATTTAATATTAATATAGGACCAGAATTTACTGTAAATCCGCAATTAAGTCCTCTACAATCTGAATTCCCATTTTATAGAAGAATTGATATAGATGGATTTATAGAATTAGAGGATGGTAGATTTAATGATAATACTGATTTTGCTATACCTATAACTATATATGGTAATGGATATAATAATAGTAATGATAGCGAATCTAATAATATTCCATTGTTAAGTAAATTTTTAGGATCAGAAAATACATTTGATTTTTCTCAGACTGCAATAAATGATAGATCCATAAGATTATATTCAGATGCATCTAGTAGAAAGCCATTAAAATTTAAAGTTGCATATTATGATTATGAAAGAGACTATGCTGTCATTTGGGTCAGATTACAAGATGCAATACGATCAAATTTTAAATTATTTTTATATTATGGTAAATCTGATAAATCAGAAAATCGTCAAAAAGTAACAACGACTTATTCATTCATTAAAACTAATTTATTTTCAACGAGTGCTATAGGTTCTTGGTTCTTTGATTCAATCATAGAAGATGAAAGAATATCTTTTACTGATGGTAGAATTTATAATTCAGGCGAACCTGTTATATTTGAGAAAACTGATAACGGGGATTTAAGATTAACACAAATCGATAAAGAATATATGTATGGTATTGCTCAAATATTTAGATCTCATAAATTTAATTTAAATTTCGATGTAGAAAATTTATCAGAACCTGATTTATATTTTGATGATGATAAAAAAGAAGAGTTTGAAACATTTATAAGAGATTCTGTAGATGTGTTTAAACCAAGTTATACCGAACTTAACCAAATCAAACCATTTGGGATTGATGTTTTAGAGGCTGGAGGTGGTTCTATGGGACTATCGAACAATAGAAGAGTTAGTGGATTAATTGCTATGTCACCTAATTCTAATGTTAACACTTTTTATGAAAGAACTGATAATACTAGATTTAATATGCTAACATCATTTAATGGTTTTAGTCAAAATATAGATTGGGTAATTGCTAAAGAAATAGATACGAGTCTATTTAAAGCAGGAGTGTTAAAAGTTAATGGAAATATTAAGAGTGAAACAATAAAATTTGATTCTCCATTTAAAGATAAGAATTATTTTATATTTATTTCAAATCCATTGAATCAAAAAATATATTGGAATAATTTATGTCCTGATAGATTTACTGTTTCTGCTAGTTATTTCTTAGAGAAAGAAGTTGCATGGATGGCATTCCATCAAGATGTATTTGGTGGGGTATTTACACCAGATAGTATTTATGTTGGTAGAAGAACCCTTACTGATAGAGTGTTTATTGATTCAGATGGAAATTCATATAACGAATGGCCAGGAAATACCAATGATTCTCTAATATTCCCTTCACCAACTGAAGTAAATCTAGAATATTGGTATAATAATGAATTGATTATTAAACCAGAAATTGGAGTAGAATCTGAGTCAGGAAATATGAATATAAACGTGGACGATCCTGGGTATTCTATCATACTTTCCTCTAATGAAAATATAAATATGTATTGGGTTGAGAAAAGTAATAATCAATTTAGAGTTAGAACAAGTTCCCCTGTACCATGTACAGTTCATTATTTGGCAATTAAAAATGGCATTGAATGGTGGGATGAATTAATCTAAAAGAGGTAACCTTATGGCAGAAGATGTATTTGATGAAGAATTTATTGATGAGATATCATTAGTAAATCCTAGTACAAACGTAAATGACGAAAATTTTAACCTTCCAATATCAGAATTGCAACATAATTTGAGGTTTTTATTAAACTTCATTTCTGTATCATCTGCAAGTTCACCTAATTATTTGTCTCTTTTATATGGTAATTTATTAGATTATGATTCATCTGGACAAAAGATATTTTTTAATGGTGGTAATTTTGATTGTTTTGAAAAGAAAAATTCATGGATAGCAGTTGATGATGGTGAAGTTACTAATGATATAGATATACAAAATGAAGGTGTTGAAAGACTTTTAGTATATAGCGGTGGGGTATCATTTACTGATGTTAATGGAGAACATGGTAGATATCTACAAAGAGAATTTTATATACCACCTCAACTTAGAGGAACTGAATTAGTATTTGCTATAAAAGGAACTGGTGTATATACCGAAGAAAATCATCAAGCGATAGAATTTGATTATGAAATCCCATATTGTGATAGTTCGATGGTTCCCGGAATCTCTTCTGTTGGAGAACCTGATTGTATAACTTCTGGGACAACTGGAACTACAGGAACAACAGGAACGCCAACTACAGGATGCCCAACTACAGGAACAACAGGAACTCCAGATATACCAGGAATAACATGTACTCCAGATTTAACTACAGGATGTTATTCTCGGTACGAAGATTTGGGGATTGAAGTAATAGGTGCATTAGATACAGTTGAAGAAATTGTTGTTCTAGGACCTTGGCCTCATCATAACTTATACGCAGAACAAGATTTATGGTTGCCTGAATATAGAACTTCAGCCGTTGCATTTAGAGTAGGACAAAATACAAGTTCAATAAAAATTAGAATTAGGAGAACCCGAGAAGATGGAGCAATTGCAATTTCTCAAATGTTCTTAGGTGGTCTCCCAAATCCTTGGTCTCAATATGAAATAAATAATTTAGATATAAATGAATTATATAATTATAATCAAGGCATAACAAAATGGAATGTCACTACAGTAAACGGTCGTCATGTTGCAGAAGATTGTGAAGGTGCAAAACTTCCAAATATAATGACAAAAGAACAATGGTTATGTTTAAGTCAATTTAATAGAAAAATTGATGAATTTGATTGGGATGCTGAAAATGGACCTAGACCAAATGAATTAGAATTTTTAGATTCTCCATCTGGTGTTTCTCCAAAAACTCATGGATTGGAATTTGATCCTGAATATACTAGATTTGCTCACTTTGATATGAGAGTTGATGGTCCAGATCCTGGCCTTTGTTATTTAGGAATTTCATATTTTGTAAATGAAAATGAATTTACTCCTGATGATTTAAATTGTTGCCCAAATGGAACATGTGGTAATATGAAATTTGATGTTTGGGTCGCGGTAGTTAATACTGGAGATTTCGGAAATCCAAATGATTCTGAATATAAAAAATTTAGTTATACTGTACCTATCCCAGAATATGTAAAAGATGGAAAGATGGGATATTTTGAAATATATGGAAATTTTTATGAAGATCTAAAGGCTACTAGAGGTTCAATTGCATATTTTGTTATATCAAGAGACGGAGAATCTGATACAGATACTCTTAATGGAAACTTTATATTAGTTGGATGTAAAACAGGCCTTGCTATTCCTACAGACGATAAACCTGAATCAGGAACATATCCAGATTTGTTTGTTGGAGAGAATAGTGAATGTTAATATATAATTATAGAGTAAATTGGATTTCATAAAGGAGAAAAATATGCGTAATCTATTATTATCAATCTTGTTAGTTTTTGGTATATCTGTTGCACCAGTTTCTTACATTGTAGCAGAAGATGAACCTGTTGTCACAGTTTCTGGTGTTGAAAAGAATGTTGTATCATCAACATCATCTTCCACAGTAGAACCTACAGTAACATCTGAAGATTCAGATAAAGAAGTATCTGAAAAAACAAACCCATGGGTTTCTTTAATTTGGAAAGTTGCAGCAATTTTACTTGGTATTAGTACTGCTGTTGTTACACTTGCTGCAAAACTTGGTATCAAGAAAATAGAAAAGAAATTGGGATTTGATATTCCTGATGCAGTTGAAGCTATTGCTGAAGGATATTTAGTAAAATCAATCAACTGGACTGAGGAGTGGGCAACTAAGAAATCTGAAGCTCCAAGCTCAGAAGATAAATTAGTTGAAACCCTTAGAGTTGCTGTTGAAAAAGCAGGCGAATCTGAAAGTGTTAAGAAATATATTGAAGAAAAGGGTAAAACTGCAATTGAGAAACTTCTCAAGAGCGAAGATACCCCGGAGAGTGCAACTCCAAAAAGTAAATAATTGGAGAAAATAAATCAGATGTCATTAAATGACCAAATTTTTGATTGGGGTAATTTTTACCAAGCATATACTGGATTAAAATTCAGTATACATAAAGAAAATGATTGTAGAGTATTTGTACCAACATATACTAATATTTCTAATATACCTACAATGTCAGGCGGGACTATGGGTACTTCAGGAACAACTGGAGTACCTGTAATTCCAACCGATTCTGGTACTGAAATGAAATTTAGAGATGAATGGTCTTCCCAATCATTTTTAATTGATGGTGATACTGAATATATAGATGATATATTACTTCGTCAATTATGGGAATATGCTGATAATAACATTTTATGGGATGAATTTAAACAACAATTATCATTTAAAGATATTGAAGTTGAGGAAATTACTTTACAGAATTTTGTTAAAGATATAGATACCTTTTTAGTTTTTCATAAATTATCTAAATTTGGTGATGTATGGTGGGCTAGTAGAATAACAACAGATGGATTTAATGATAACAGTAGAAATACTAATGTCACTTTATCTACAACGCCAGGTCTTTCAGGAAATGGTAATATTGAAGCAAAAATGTTTGAATTTTGGTCTCCTGATAAATATGTAAATGATGAGTATAAAAAATATCTATCTGATCCATCTTTATATAATGGATTTTTAACTAATTCTGATTTTTTAAATGGTGGATGGTTTACAATACCAGATTTAACTATTTCAACTAAACCATTTGAAAAACTAAAAATTGCAAATATTCTATTAAATTTAAAATTTACTTTTGATCCAGAAAATAATTTTGGTCATTATTATACAATAAAAAATGTTTTAGGTGCTAGAATAAAAGATGGCACTAGTACAACTATATTAGATGAATCTCAAACAAAAAATGATAATAATAATATATTTTGGTCTGATAATTTAATATCTCATTGGGTTGGAGGTTTAATAAGTACAGACAATATTCAAAATTTTGGAACATCAGGTAATTTTGAAAATGATTCATGTCAAACTAAATCCAATCAAATTAATTATGAATTAGAAGATGAAAATGATTCAGAAATTTCACATTTAATTGAAAGTCAAATTACTCTTAAACCAGATTATGACAGTTCTCAAAGAGATTTTCTAGGAACTATTGATCCTATAAATTGGAGAAGCACTGATTTAGAAGATAATGTCCATGAAATAGGAATTCTCAATATTGATAGAGCATTTGGAGGAGCGAATGGTACAAGAGATAATGGTATCATTGCTGGTGGTATAACTACAAATGAATATAATGATATACCTATGAAAACAAGAGTACTCTCAAATGCTGAACTATGGTCAGGAAATGGTTTCTTAAAAAATATATTACCTACATTAAATTCTCCAAGATGTTACCATGTTCAAGGGGGAAATGGTAGATCTACATGTGGTGTTATTGGAGGATATTCTGAATTTAATGTTGATAATCCTAAAGAATTTTCTGAATGGAGTAAAGCTACTCCATTAGATTCATTAGAAGTTTTTATTGGCGCATCTGACCCTTCTCTATCATATTTTCAAACTGTATCTGATCTTCAACTTAATATTCCTAGAGGAGATCACGCAGGAAATCTTTCAGTTGAATCTTATTCTAGACAAGATAAATTTGAAATTGAATCTTTAATTAAAGATTTTGATTTGATTGAAGATAATGAACAAGTTATATTAGAATTTGTAAATGATTTGTCAGGTGAAACATCAAATTATATTCGATATGCACTTTCTAATGTTGAAGGGTTTGTATATGGGGGAACTACTACAGGTAGATCTAATCTAATTTCTAGAGCAGAAGAATCATATGTCAATATAAATGGGATTAAATATGATGAAGTCGTAGATATATTCGAAAAAATAAACACTACATATTTAGTTGCGAGCGAAAATACATTATCAACATCTAATGATAATTCTTTAATTATAGATGCCCCACAAGAAATCATAAAGGATATGATAAATATCGAAGGTACTTCACCTAATGGAATTGATATATCAGTAGATAAATGTGGAAAATATAGATTAGAATATATTAACGGGGGATTCCACTCTTCAGCATCTGCTAATATTTCAGGTGATTCATGTCAATCTATAGTATATGAATCAGTTTCTGTTGATATGGGAGATTCAACAGGAACAAGCATTTCAGTTCCTTCATGTGGATATTATAGAGCTACGCTTTTAAATAGTACACTCTCAAATAATAATTCAGGAGATGAAAGAGTAATTGAAGAAACTATATCAATTCCAGGATGGGATGAAACTGGAACTATTGCCACATTACCATATGCTGGTACATATAGAATAGAAGGAATAGAATTTAGTGTAGAAGATCCTGATGAAAATAATCCATGTTATGCAGGTGGAACGTCTGTAGATAGTTCTGACACTAATGGAACAGACATAGTGATGGAAACATGTGGATTATTTAGATTCACTTATGCCGGCGGTTCTCCTGTTGTAAATCAAGTTTTAAGTGGTGGAAGTACAATTGATTATTATGCATGTAATGTTACTGTTACTGTAAATGGTTCTGCTGCAAATCCAACTTTTTATGATGCATTAGGAGTTCCTACATCATGGGATCAATGCTTTGGGGATTTAACATCATTTAATAGTTTCTTTGGTGGATTGAGTAAACCATATTTTGAATTTTGTGTCAATGCATCAGTATCAAGTCCAGTAACAGTTAATGTTAAATTTGATGATCCTTGCGATGACGATCTTTCAAATAATAATGGTAATGTAAATTTTGGTATATCATGGCAAGGTATTCAATCGTGTCCATGTAATCAATCATTACAACAAGTAGAAGTTATAATAAATGATAATTTAAATGGAATTGCATTTACTTCTTCTGATGAATACAGTTTCTGTGTTACTGAACCTGATTCAGAATTAAGATTGCGATATAAAGATGATAATTATTCTAATAACTCTGAAGATTATGGTTCTGTTGTAGTTAAGTTAATTTATGAAGATGCAGATTGTATTTCTTCTGGTAATCCTGGAGGAGTTAAAATATTTTCAGATGGGTTATATGTAGATACTATATTTAATGAACCTGGAGATTTAACTACATTAGGAACTACAGATAACTTCTGTGTAAATAATCCTGATTCAGATATAAAATTTGTTGGTGATGGATTATGGGGAGGACAAGTAAACTTTGAATTATGTTATATTGGTCAAAATTCTATCTGTAATTGTAGAACTGATGGTATAACTGGAAGATGGGCTTCTAATACTGCTATATCTATTAATGGGCAATCTTCTGAATACGCTTTTGATGTTCAAGAAGATTCTTTAATTGACTTAGAAACATATATAGAAAGTCGCCCATCAGATAAAATATATGATTTCTGTGTTTCTGAATCAGGTAGTGTTATAACAATATCTCCTGGCTTAGAAATATCATATCCTAAAGATGCTGGGTCAGTTAATGCTAGGTTGATTTATTTAGGAGAAAGTAATTGTAATTGTGATGATAGCCTTTCAAATTTATCAACTGATAATGTATCAGTTGAATCTAGAGAAGTTACTATCAAATATGTAACAGTCGATCCGAATTTAAGATACCCATTAAGATGCCACGGAATGGTTTATACTGGAGATAATGATTCTGGCATATCAACAGGTGGAAGAACAGAATATAACAATATGGGGGGATCTGATGGGGTTATAAAGAGGATTTTTGATAAATACTCTACTGGATATACTCCAATAGTATCAAATACCTTAACTAATGTTAAACTAGAAAAGGATAGAGTTTTAGATTTAGTTTATGAATTAAATGATCAAACATGGATTCGTAGACAAAATATGTTAGAATCTGTTTATTGGCATTGTGGAGTCGGAGATGAAAATAGATCAATTTTCTGGGGTGGTATACACGATTCTATAGGTTCATTTGAAGTTAATGTCAATTCTATAAGTGCATCAACTGATTCTATAGATCCTGATGAATTTTTATGTCCAGATGATGTTAAAACATTCGAAAAAAATAATATATCATTAGCAGGAACAGATTACGTCGAAATATTAAGTGGAGGTCCATGTTGGGAATCTCCAATTTGGGAGACATTTGATGTTTCTCTCTTATTCAGTGATCCTAGGTTTAGAGATGATCAAGAAACTCTTCAATATTCAAATTCTGATAACTATCCTAATTTTAATATTATAACTGTAGCACCTACTAATCCTGCACCAATAGCTCCTCAAGATGAAACAAATGTTACAGTAAATCATAATCTAGGAACAACAATTATTTCATTAAATAAAAATGTTATAACTGGCGGTACGTTCAGAGCAAATGCTAAAGTAACAGATACAGAAAATACAACAACAGGAACTATACAAATAAAAGAAGTTGATATTACCATTAGAACAGATACAACACCAGTTTATCCTGATGATATAATTTCTATAACATCAAACAATAAAGAATTTGAAGTAACTAATGTTCAAGTTTTCCAAGACTTATCAGTAGAAATGAGTTATAGATTTGAAGAAACTATGATATATGATTCATCAACTGAATCTGATAAAACTTATATGTTTGCAGGTGTGGGAATTATGAAATTCCAGTCAATGGAATCAATTTATCAAGATATAAAAAATGGAGAAACAAGTACTGCAATATCACACACATTTAAAGTATTACAAAGTTCAGAAAATACGACACCATTAATAATGGATGGTATTGTCGGTGATATTAAATTTGATATTACTTTTGAAGATGGAATTATGATTGGTGTCACTACTAAAGAACAAGAATGGAGATCAAGTCTTTCAGATTGTGGTCCTAATATTTCTAGTTTTATTGAATTGGTGGCTGATTTTACCCCTATCGGGAACCAACGCTGGGGCGTTCCAATTTGGACGCAGGGCTTATATGAAGACGTGGGTACTTTTAATTTAAGTTCTGATATAAACCGCAGAGACGTTAGTAGTGATACTAATTATGGTTCTACATATTTTGAAACATCAACTATAAATATTTCTTCTAATAATTATGGGTCATTGTTAAATGGAAGAATATTATTAAATGGAAATACAACGAATCAAACTCATGAATATACTGCGTTAAATAATGCAACAATTTCAATATCAGGAGAGACTGATTGTATTTCTGCTAGTTCTAATGTATCTATAACTTTCCCTATGTCAGCAACAAGTGAATCCTACACTGAATGGGGAACATCATTTATTCAAGAATATCAAAATGACCAAAGATATAAAGCTCCGAAAAAATGGGTACAATCTAACGGATTAGGAATAAGTCCATCTAAATTAGAAATAGATTATGAAAATATTTCTTGGAAGCGTTATATGGATGGTGTAGGTCTTGGAGGTGACGTGCCAGTATATGATTCTATATACAACCCTACTCTTAAAAAGATTCGAAACGTAACGGAATGGTCAGAAATGAATAAATGGCATATAGGTCAAATGTGTTTTGGTGAACCTGACGCTTCAATTATAGTTGGAGGACATAAAGTAGATAGTAATATAAGTATTACAGGAATTTCTAATGGTTATCATAGTGGAGAAACTACACCTAGAGTATTCGTATGGGATCTTAGAGATATACCAGAAGAAGATGAATTTTTAAAGAATTATATGGGCCGCCGCTTGCATACCCAATATCCTAAAGACGGAGAAATTTACGCAGGAAATAGTGAAAATGTTCTTTCGTCTTTAAGTGTAAATATATATCAAGCTGAATCTGATATAATAGTCGAAAGACATGGATCTGTATTATTCGATAATACTTCTGAAGCAACTGTTGAATTTGATACACCATTTTCTGATGACATTTCTGACGGAAATTATCAAATATCTCTTACTCCAAGTGATAATGTAGAAGTATGGTGGGAAAATAAAACAAATTCTGGATTTACGATTTTTACAGAAATTGATAATTTTTCTGGAAGTGTTGATTATGTCGCAAATGCAATTATTAACGTAACAGAAAAAGATATTAGTGAAAATTCTCCATTAGATGGATATATATTTGATAAGTAAGAGGAACATGAGATGAGTGAAATCGGAAATACAAAACCTGACCCATTTTTAGCATCAGGAATTAGTTTAGGAAAACCAACTACTGATTCAACAACAATAGAAAGTGTTGATAATGTATTATTTTTAGATGAAGATGGAAATTTACATTTTAGAGATTCATGGATATCAAATCAAGTTGATATTAATGGAAATCCTTTACAAAGTATAACATTAAAAGATTTATGGACAAGAGTAAATGGAATTTATGTAAATGATGGTAAATTATACTTCAAAGATAGTTCAACAAAAAGAGCATATAGTTTAGATGAATTGGTAAGTGCATATACTGATGCTCAGAATAGATTTGTTCAGGGCGGTATTTGGTGGGTTGGAAGGACTTCAATAACAAATTCAGAATGCAATAATATAACAATTAATGTAAATGGAGATCCTAATATTGCAGATAATTCAAATAATTCTAGGATTTTTACTAAGAACAGTTCAGGAGAATACCCAACTAATACTGAAGGTACTAAAGTCTTTTCTATTGATCAATATATTATATCTAATAGTTTTATCCCTGATTATAAAACTCTTTCAGATGGTTCATATAGGTGGCACAATGTTCCTAATTTAGAAATTCTATTACCACCTTTAGATAAACAAAAAGTGACTTCTATAATTTCTAAACTTTCTATTAGAACTATAAAGACTGAAAAACCTATATTATTCCGTCTTTATAATGAAACTACTGGAGAAGTATTAGATCAAATAAGTATAGGAAATAACTCAAGAGAACCTATAGAACAACAACCAATACTTACATATACAGGAAACTTATTAACTTATAATGAAGATTTTGAAAGATTAAACTGTCAATGTGCAACTCAAGAGCAAAAAGAATCTTCAGAAACTGAACCAAATCATAGAATATTAGTTCAATTTTATGTTGATGATATACTAACTGATGATGTTATGGAATTAGATTGCGTTAACGAAAATGATGTAGTATCACTTGAAGAAACAACTGACATCATGTATAAATCATCAGAAAGAAGAATAATTGGATTTCCAAATTCTTTGACAAATGATCCTATAACTAATTCAAGCATAGATTGTATAATTTATGATATAAGTAAAGAAGATAAACTTGGTAGAAAATCAGGAACTATAAATTTTGAAAATCAGGAATTATATAAAGTAGAATTCGAGACTCCATTTTCATCCATAGATTATAGCGTGTCAATTTCATGTAATAAAAATATAAATATGTTTTATACAAATAAGAAAAATACTGGATTTACTATCCGCTCTGAGAAAAAATTCACAGGAAGTGTAGACTGGATAGCAACAAAGTTAAAATTTGAAGGGAGTGCGTAATGCCAATTGATCCATTTAAGTCCACAGCTTATCAAGTAGGTCGAATAGTAAGAGCACTTACCTCAGATTCTGATGGGAATTTAATTTTTAGAGATGAACCAAATCCTGATGGTGTTACATTAACAGAGTTATTAAAAGGTCTTATAGGATCAAATGTTTCATTTGATTCTGATGATAATTTCTATGTTGGCATCAGTAACATACAAGATGCTCTTGTATATCTTAATCAATTTGCATATCTTAAATATACATCACGATTTATATATGTAGATCCTACAATACCAGACTCATTTGTTGTTGAAGGTGAAATATATAATTCATTAAAAGAAGCTACAGATTATGCCCACACATTAATTTTTAATGGGTATAATAATGTAAATTTAATGATAATGGGATCCCATAGACAAAATTCAGCAGATACTATATCAGATTATGGGGTATTTGAATTCGACGGTGATGAACCAATTGAAATTAATGCTAATGGAATTAGATATATGGGTGTAGGAAATCCAGTATTTAGATTAAGAGATTCAGAAGGTACTAATTCTAATAGAAAATATGCATTTACTATTGATTCTACTGATCCAATATCTATTTTGTTCCAAGATATTTCATATGAATTTATGGATACAAAATATAGTGATATGTTTCAGATAAAAAATGCACCTATAGGAAATCTTACAAAAGTAAGAAATGGAGTTAGAATTATTAATAGTACAATTTCTTTTACTGGTGGAACTAATAATTTTAATAGATTTGTAAACTTTAATGATCCTTCAACTACTAATACATTAAGTAGTATTTTTATTGAAGGTTTAAGATTTGGAAGTATTGATGATGTAACTCCTTCTACTGAAGAAATTCAATTATTTAGAATGGATCATAATAAAGATTCAGTTCTGACAATTAAAGATTTGGATTTCTCAAATGCAGGGCAACCAAATCCATCAGATAATAATGATTCATCTAATATTACTAAATTTACTGGAATAAATGTAACAAAAGGAAAAGTAATTTTAACTGATACAATTTTAGATGAAAAATTTTATTGGAATGGAAATTTAGTTTCTGGTATTACAACTAGATTGTTATATGCATCAGGATCAGATTCAAGGGTATCTTTATTCAACACATCAATTATAAGAGATGAATATAATACACAAACTGAAATAGATTCTGGTATTACATTATTAAGAGATTGGATTATATCTGAAAATGATGCTATAATAAATTCTGTTGGTGGGTTTGATGAATTATATAATGTTGATGTTCAAGATGTATCAGTATCATCACCTGGATCTACTGGAACCACTGGCACAACAGGAACGACAGGAACATCAGGAACATCTGGTTCTCCTGATACATTATATTCAGTTAAACCTCTTAAATCATTTTGGAATAAAGACAATTTAGTATTTGGTATTGGTAACAGACAAGAAGTTAGATTTGGAATTCCAGATCAAGATGAAATTTATGATTATTTAACACAATATGATATATCTGAATATGGTATACCATTTTGGTATAATGATGGTTTGAAACAATTTCAATATTTTGACGGTACAAATACTAAAAATGTAGGTACTGGTTCTGGCGATGGTGGAGGATTAGGTGATAATGTAGAAATATCATCTGATGATTGGACATCAACATCATATGTTTATAATGGTGGTCCCACATTCTTAGGATTCGAATATATATGGAATCACAATTTAAGTTTGAATGATAAATATTCTTTCTCATATACCCTATTTAATATTGATAATGATTTTCAAGTTCAAGCACAACAAATAATACCTATAGATAATAATTCAATTAAAATTATTGTTTCTAGTCCATTTAATGCTAGATTTTCTCTGACGGGGTTTTAATAGATTCAATTTGTTTTATTATTGTATTAAATGTATTTAATTGAGAATCTAACATAGTTAATTCTTCTTTGTTATTTTCTTCAGACAACTCATTTTTCTTTTTAATTAGATTAAACCTCATATTATTTACATACTGTTTTATATAACTATTAGTTTCTATATTATGAGATGATTTAATATTTTCTGATATTTTTTTCCATTCATGAACTTCTTCAATTCTATATTTTATTTGCTTTTGAAGTTTAATTCCTCTATATTCTAATTTTGAAAGATTGACTTGAGTTTCTCTTAAATCAAATTCAATTTCCATTTTTCTATCAACATTTTTTTCAGATATATATTCATTTTTCATTTTATCTAATGCATAATTAGCTCTATCTATATTAATTCTTATCATTTCAAGATTATGGATATCTTCTATTAACTGATCAGCATGAACTTCGGCTTCTTTTCTGCATTGCCAAAATTTTGTTTCTGGAGTAGGACATTCTTTATCATTTAACACCCCAAATATTTTTACTGGTAAAGGTCTATACATAGGTATAGATTTAAAACATTCTTTTATAAATCCAGTAGATGACTCTAAATCGTCCCAATCATTAGATGTTAATATTTTATCATTCTTAAGTAAAGATAAAATTGAATCACTTTTTTTATTTTTTACTACTTCTAGTTGATTTTGTTCTTCGTTTAACATTTTTTTCTTTTCCTTTAATGACTTCATCAATAATATTTAATTCCACACATTCTTGTGATGTTAAATATGTATCATGTTCTGCTAATAATCTCTCTTCAATTTTCTTTTTTGTTAATCCTGTACAAAATACATAATGATCAATTAATCTACTATACATTCTTTGCATTTCTTTATTATGATATTCTAGATCTGAATGAGATCCTTCAATTGCAGTACTAAATCTATGACTCATCATTTGTGAATGTTTAGATGCTGTTCTAAATCCAGGTTCACCGTTCATTAATATAATAATCCCTGCACTACATGCTTGACCCAAACATTTTGTATAAACTGGAGTTTTTATTTCATTCATAACATCACAAACCATTTGACATACTTGTAAATCTCCACCAGGAGTGTTAATAATTAAAATTATTGGAATTTCAGTTCCTAATTCTTCATTTATTTCATTTATATCATACATAGATTGAATTAATTCAGTGCCATTATCTTTAGTTAATTCACCAATTAAAAACAATCTAAATTCTTTTCTTTGCGAATTCTCCACATCATATGTTTGTTCTTCTGGTGATGAAAATTGTATTTCAAATCTTGACATATTTTCTCCTTAGTCTGTTTCATTCCAATCTTTATGTTCAGGAATATCATCATAATTAAATTTACTTAAATTTGTATAGTTATCACCTTTAATTCTTAAAAAACTTTTTCCCATTACTTGTGTTGAACCACAACTACATTCAGTCCATGTTTTATCGCTATCTGGCATTATTATATCGCCACATATTTCACATTTTACTTTATTTTTAAATACATCCCATGGCATGGTTATTCTCCTTTTATTATTTTATAACGATCTAATATGACTTCAATTTGCATATCAAAAACAATTTCAGGAAATAAATGTATTTCCATATCTATTAAATCTTTGGGAGGGGGTAATGCTGAAGCATGATTTCCTTCATAATTTATTCCTTCTCTTGATAATTCTATAACATAATCACATATTTTGAATTCATTTTCAAATCTAGCATCAGAAAGAATTGTTATATCATTTTCTTTGGATGATTTAATTGCACATTGAATCCAAAATTCATTATCTATATTATTTCTAAAACATTCAGTTCCTACAATTTGAAGAAATTTTCTTGGTGTCCACCCAGATAAACAAGGAAGAGGAGCGGTTTCATCAGTCCATTTTACTTCTTTATATGATTGGTCTGCTAATGTTTCCACTGGTATTCTTGATAAATAACTGCAAGTTCCATATAACATATCAGCAAAAGCTATGTATTCAACTTTTAAATTTGAATATTTATTTTTAATTGATTTTACCAATGATTTTGCTGTTGTTGTTTTTCCTACTTTGGCTGGTCCTGCTAGCCCAATTAAAAATGACATTTTTACTCCTTTGGAATTTCAAATAATCCACCGCCTAAGTTTCTAGGTGTCTTAGATTTTTTTGATTCTACCATTATATATGAAACTCCATGATCTTCAAGACATTTTGGACAAATCTGTTCTTTAATTCCAGGTTTTACTGTTATTGTTCTTTTACAATTTGGACAATATAGTTCTTTCATAGTTTTCTCCCTCCTCCATTATAATTATACTATATAATGTTGATTTATATATCGGCTTACGATCAAAAGAATATATAAATATAAAAGTAAGAAACATTTAGGAGTTAATGATATGGTAAGTCGCAGAAGAGATAAAACAATAGGTCACATTCATACTGATCCTAGAATTATTTATCAACCTGATGCAAAAGAAACTCTAGAAATAGGTATGGTTGTATATCTTGACTGTGATGGTGTATTTAAACCTGCACTTGCAGTTCCTGAAAAATCTGATGTTGCTGGAGTTATTTGGTCATTTGAAGATGTTCATCATTTTTATCTTCATCAAGGTGATGGACCTATGTTATATAGATTCCCATTAACACCAGATTATTTTTCTAAAGATAGCGATGGTAGAGTAAGAGAAAATGCTCCTGATATTACACTAATACCAGGTAATTTGGGAGATCCATTATATTTAAGTCCAGATAATCCAGGAAGATTAACACATGTTAAACCAACAGGAATAAATGAATGCGAAGTTCAAGTTGGTATTAAAATGGCATATGGATTTTTATATCAACCATCAACACCAAATTGTTGTAATAATAAAATTGATGCATTTTGCAATGGAGATCCTGTTGGTGTAATGGGAATGGGATACACTGCTAATATAACAGTTGATTGTAGTGCATGTCCTACTATAACTTTTCAATCTCCAGAGTGTAGAATAATTGAAGAATTTGATTGTACATCTTCATTTCCTCTTGTTAATGCAGATCCGACAAATGGGTGTAGTGATTTAACAATTACTAGAATTGATGATAATACTTTTACTGTTTCTGGAATGGCAACTAGAGTTTCATATATGTTATATGCAGTGTTAGATAGTGGAGAATATTTAACTGCTGCATTAGTATGCAATCCAGAATGTATTTGTGAACCTGGCCCTCCAGGACCAAAAGGAGACCCAGGAGTTCCAGGTGAAATTGGACCAGAAGGTCCTCCAGGTGAAATTGGACCAGAAGGTCCTCCAGGGGAACAAGGGGATCCGGGACCAAAAGGTCCTGCAGGTCCTCCAGGTCCTGCAGGAATTGATGGAAATGATGGAAATGATGGAGTTTGTCTTGAATGTGTAGAAACCCTTGAATATGGGTGTGGATTAAGTTTAGAAGAAACTGAGACTGGAGGATTATTAACTAATACTGGAATTGTTGGTGTATCTCCTGGGTGTCTGCCTGGTCAATGTCAAGTTATTCCAGGATTATGTGATGGGAGTAATCCAATTTTAGGATCAGGATTCCAAGGATTTATTAAAAATTTAAGAACTGTTACATTAGAAGAAGGATGCAAAAATCTAGAATATGATTATGGATACATGAGAATTCAAGGAGGAGAATGTAATAATCCTGAAGAAGGTGACTGTGGTGGAGGATGTGTACCTATAGCAAATATTACTAATGATTTAGTAAATTCTGATTGCACAGGAACTATTGTCACTCTTTCCCGAATTCAAGGTGTAGGAGTTAACAGACCTGATCCTATTGAAGGTTGTGTAAATGGAAATATTAGAGCACAAGTAAAAGGTAATATAGGTATAGACGTTGGTGGTGGTGCTGGCCAACCAATTGAGTTGAGTGCTGATCCATCTTGTGCATATATAGAATTTACTCCTCCAGAAATGGCTAATGAAGATGGTAATCCTTTTTGTGCAATTCCTGGAGAAGCAATAGTTACAGGAGTAAGATATGATTTAGTCACATGTAATTATATTGCTACATATCGTAAAATGCCAGATATAGTAGTAGGAGAAGGAACTGAATGTTCTATAGATTTCATTAAAGGTGTATCTTTTAACAACGAAGAATGTGCATGGGAATTAGATAAAGGAACAATACCAACATTAGAAACTGAAAGTCCTGAATCATGTTTAAGTCCTGGAAGTGATGTTGTCATCGGAGGATATTTAGATAATGAAGAATGTCAATATAAACTTGAAACTGCCACAACTCCTGTTTTTGAAGAAGTTACTTCAACAGGATCGTGTTCAGTATTAACAGGAGTTAATTATAGTTCTGAAGATTGTGCTGTACAATTCGATAAACAGGAATTAGTCCTTAAAGTCGAACCTTATAGTTCTGGAGATGAAGGATGTGCTATTGTTAGTTTAGATGAATTCGTATGCGAAGATGGAGAAATTGTACTTCGTTATACAAAAGGTAATCCATGTTGTGTTTATTCTTAAAAATAGAAATTTGTGATAAAATATTATAGAGGAAAATAAATTATGGCATGTGATGGATGCGAAAGATTAACTTTAATAGCATATCTTAATTCTACATTTACAAATATTTATAATGTATGGGATCTCTATATTAAAACTAGGTGCCCTACAAAGGCAATTGATTTTGATCCTGATGCATGTGATTGGGAAAAAATATCAGTAAGTTTTACTACAGGATCAGACAACGCAGAATATAAAAAAGGGTGTTGTGATAATAATACAATTTTTACTGCTGGTTATATAAGTTATGATGTTAGTACATCTTCTGCTGGAAGAGGCGATTTAGATTGTGAACAAACAGAGGGTTGTTCCCATATACCTGGTTGTTTAGATGTTATAGCTTCTGCATTATCTGATGTTAACGAATCTATAGCTGAAATTCAACAAGGGGCAAATATTAAACCTGATACTGTAAATAGAGTTAGGGAGGCAATAGAAAAAGTATCAGAATCATGTATTGTTGAAGTCAACGGAGATGATTGTGTCTATGGAGGAAATGCAGAAGATGCCAATGGAGAATGTTATGGGGTAGTTCCATGCGAGTCATTGGGCATAAAATTTACTCCAGGTAAAGCTCCAGATCCTAATGTTGATGGAGGATGTGATTGTCCTGAGCTACCAGCAACTAATTGTGCTGAAAGGATTTCTTCAGGTGATTGTTTTATTCCTTATCATTTTGAAGAACTTTCCATAATGTCTGAAAAATTATTAGATCATGCATATTGTTGGTGTTGTGATTGTACTTCTAGTTCAGATTCATCTTCTAGTTCCAGTTCAGATTCATCTTCTAGTTCCAGTTCAGATTCATCTTCTAGTTCCAGTTCAGATTCATCTTCTAGTTCCAGTTCAGATTCATCTTCTAGT
>Ga0102941_1000020_pt1 | contig 52203 bp, 43 predicted proteins | sample SalPonR2_C_D2_MG_FD_79281 | JGI IMG/M metagenome (GOLD analysis project Ga0102941, IMG submission 79281) | Salt pond soil microbial communities from South San Francisco under conditions of wetland restoration - Salt Pond MetaG R2_C_D2_MG | ecosystem: Environmental > Aquatic > Marine > Intertidal... | reverse complement strand
ATAATCCAGCTTTCTCACCTTCCTCCACATCAAAGAACCAGAAACTTTATATTCTTTTTCCAATTATCAAAACATTTCTTTTAAAACATCTTGATACGACATTTTAATATACGATGAATAATTAAGGTCAAAAACGCAATAGAAAACCGACTTTTTAGTCCTTTAAATTTAACGAAAACCAAATATATCCAATCCGGAACGGAAATCCCGGATCTTCACCCGCAAGGGTATTATTCCAATCAATTAGCTCCTGAATCCAATAATCTGACAGAAGGTTTCAATATTTCACTCACCCATGGTGCTGGACCAGTTGTTTCAACAATTTATGAACTGAGACAATATCTTGAACAGATGGTTAATGGTGGTTACCTATCTCATGAAATGTATAAACCTCCATCAGGATTTCTATCCTTTTATTAATCACTGTTTTTAATAGTAGAAAGTATTATCCATATTTCTTTTGACAAGTCTCCTTATCTTAGTTATTCTTTTCCCTTAATATAACTTATCCCATCTTAAAGTTAGGACTTATCTAGTGCATGATTTTAAGAGAGAATTTGTGATCCCTATTGACAAATCAAAATAGAGTAGATAGATTATATTAGCTATACTTTTTGAAATATTTAAATTCTAAATACTTTTTATTTTATCGATGGAATTAAAAAACACACCAATATTACTACTGGAAATATTATTATATTTGCTCCATATTCACCAGTCATATCCTATAAAATTAATTTAATTATATTCAAAGGAGGTTATCTATTATGACAAAAATCTTATGCTGTATTTCTGAATGGGGCTTCTGGGGCGAAGAACTCGTAGCTCCCTTGGAAGCTATAGAAGAACAAGGTTATGACATTGATTTTATGACTCCAACTGGAGAAAGGGCTCACGCTCTACCGCCCAGTAAAGAACCTGGATATTTTGATCCACCTCTGAAGAAAGTGGTTACCAGTGAATATTATGCTGAGAAGACTAAGGAATTAGAGGAATCTGACAAACTTGGTGATCCCATTGATCTTTCAGCCTGGTATCCTGAGAGGCCGTATTTTAATGATGAAAAATTCGGACACAAATTAGAAGATTACTATAACAAACGGGATGAATGCTGGGAAGACTTAGAAGAATATGATGCATTATTATTACCCGGTGGTAGTGGACCTATGGTTGACATGGTTAATAATCAGAGATTACACGATGTAATACTTGGATTCTATTATCAAAACAAACTGATTGCTGCCGAGTGTTATAGCGTTACCTGCCTGGCTTTTGCCCGGGAGTGGGATGAAAGAGAAGCAAGCATTATCAAAGGCAAACATGTAACAGGACATGCTCTGGAATATGATTATAAGGATGGAACTGGATTTTTACCCCCTGGTGATGCCAATTTTGGCCCTCCTTTTTATCCCTTAGAATATATACTCAGAGATGCAACTGGTGAAAATGGAAAATATCACGGCGGAGTGGGGCGTACCACTTCAACTATACTGGATTATCCCTTCTTAACTGGCCGTTCAACCCAGGATTCTGAATTAGTGGGCGAGTTAATAATAAAAGTATTAGAAGAAGGTTTAGAAAGGTACGGGTGGCATTATGACAAAAACAGGTAGATACGCAATTATAGAACAGTTTTTGGAAGATGGTATCAAGTATATGTTTGGTAATCCTGGTACAGTAGAACAAGGCTTTTTGGATGTACTTGATGATTATCCAGAAATGGAATATATAAGTACTTTACAGGAATCAATTGCTGTTATGCTGGCCGATGGCTATGCCCGGGCAACTAAAGAAACAGCACTGGTACAGATCCATAGTACACCTGGATTGGGTAATTCGATAGGTGCTTTGTACCAGGCCTATAGAGGTCATTCTCCTCTGGTGGTAATAGGGGGAGATGCTGGTCTAAAATATATGCCCATGGAAGCTCAGATGTATGGTGAATTAGTTGATTTTGCTGAACCAGTCACAAAATGGTCTACAATGGTCAAAGACCACAGGTCATTATTGAGAGTACTAAGGAGGGCTATAAAAATAGCTTCTACTCCTCCAACTGGTCCGGTATATGTATGCCTACCGGCTGATGTTTTGGATAAGCCCGCTGTTGAAGAAATTCGGCCTACTTCTATTCCTTCTACCCGTTCCTATCCAGAACCAGATTTAATTGAACAGGCAGCTCAAATGTTGGTTAATTCCGAAAAACCAATGTTTTTCATTGGTAATGGGGTTGCTTATTCAAAAGCACAGGACGAAGTAGCAGAAATAGCAGAGTTACTCGGTGCTGAAGTATGGGGGGTTGATTCAGGTGAATTGAATCTACCTCACAACCATCCTCTTTATATGGGACAGACAGGACATATGTTTGGTGAGGACAGTTTACCTATTACTCAGAAAGGTGATGTGAATTTGATCTGTGGAACCTATATGATGCCAGAAGTGTTTCCTGAACTGGGAAATATTTTTTCTGAAGAAGCCCAAAATATTCACATTGATCTCAATGATTATTCAATAGCCAAAAATCATCCTGTTGATCTAGGGATAGTTAGCGATCCAAAATTATCTTTGCAAAAATTAATAGATGAGTTAAAAAATATTATAACCCGGGATATCAAAGAAGCAGCTGCAGATAGAATTGAAGAAATCAAACAAAAAAATGATTCAAACCGGGAAGAAGCACTCAAAAAGGATCAAAAATTAATCAAAAATAATCCCATTACTGCAGCAGGATTTATGAAGGAGTTAGAACAACAAACTCCTGATGATGTAATGATATTTGACGAAGCATTAACTTCCTCACCTGAAGTAACTCGTTACCTTACCCCTAAATACAAGGACCACTATTTTCAGTCCCGGGGTGGGTCATTAGGTGTTGGCATTCCTGGTGCTCTGGGAATAAAATTGTCCAACCCTGATAAAACTGTAATTGGTTTTACTGGAGATGGGGGAAGCATGTATACTATTCAGGCTCTGTGGACTGCTGCCCGCTATAATATCGATGCTAACTTTGTCATCTGTAATAATGGTTCTTACAAATTATTGGAAATGAATCTTAAAGAATATCGAAAAGAGCTCGATATTAAAAAAGAGGACTGTCCATCTTGTTTTGACCTGACAGAGCCAAGAATAGCTTTCACAAATTTGGCGGAATCAATGCAAGTAAAAGCAACTCAAGTTACCAGACATGAAGAAATATCAGAAACGATCACCCAGATGTTAGAGACCGATGGTCCCTTTTTGATCGACCTAATTTTACCACAAAAAAGTTAATCTAACCATTCAAAAAAGGAGATTTGAGTATGAGCAAGAAAATATTATTTTTAGCGTCGAATTATGGATTATGGGGTGAGGAACTTCAGGCTCCATGGGACGCCTGTAATGAAGCAGGTTTTGAAACTGTAGTTTCTACTTTCACAGGTAAAACTCCTTTGCCTTTAGACGTAAGTGTCCAGGCTGGTTTTGTTGATCCAGTTCAAGATGTGGTTATGACTCCTGAAAATGTTGCTAATAGGATGGAAGAAATTTTGGACGATGGTGAATGGGAAGATCCGGTCAAAACAGGTGATGTTGATATGGATAATTATGATGCTATTGTGATCACTGGTGGCCCTGGAGCTGGTTTTGATATAACAGGTTCAGTAACAGTTCATAATTTAGTAACAGAAGCCTACAAAAGCGGAAAACTGGTAGCTGCTATTTGTGCTGGAGTTGCTACTCTTGGATATACCCGCCATCCCGATAAAGAAGGTAGAAGCCTTGTACGCGGAAAAGAAGTAGCAGCCCATCCACGCTCCTGGGATTTTGCTTTTGAAATGGAATATAATTTAGCACGAGCTACTGAAGAAAATAATGGCTCAACTATTGTTACTCCCGGATTTATAATTCCAGTAGAATGGATAATGCAGGATGCTACCGGCGACCCCGACCTGGTGCATGCTGTTCCTGATGCAGATAGAGAAAATCCTGTTGTATACTATGATAAACCTATTTTAACAGCTCAATCAGTAGCCTCTTCAGTTGCTTTTGGTGAGAAACTAGTTGAAGTCATGAAAGAAGGAGATTATTAAATGAAACCAGATTTAGACAACATAACAGCACAGGAAAAAGAAAATATGGAAGTTATCCAGAAATTGAATAGATTGGTCAATCAAGAAAGATACGATGAAATGGATGAGTTATTTGCGGAAGAGTATGTAGATCACAATCCGGGCTGGGATATTGATTCAGTAGAGGGCTTCAAAAAAGTTATAAAAAATGGACATGAGTCATTTGATGTGCATAACGAGATCCGGAGAATGATACCCGATGATAATATGGTCTTTAGTGAAGTTAAAAATTTAGGTACTCATAAAACCGAAGTATTTGGATGTCCACCCACGGGAAAAGAAACTGAAATGACAAGTTATGAAATATACAGACTTAAGGATAATAAAATCGCTGAAAGATGGGTAGTGTCCAATACTCTTGAGTTAATGAAACAAGTTGGAGTTGAATTACCAGTAGATTTCTAATAAGGAGAAATAATTTATGGTAAAAAATATCAATAAACAGATTGCAGATAAAATGTTGCAAGCCATTAATAACAGGTCTTATGATATTTTTGAACAAATTATGGCTAAAAATTTCACTGATCATCATCCTGGTCTGGGAGAAGGGATTGATAGCAGAGACCAGTATATAAAACAGTTGCAATATTTTATAGAAGCACTGGATGTTCAGGCAGAACTTGATGTTCTGATGACAAAAGAGAATTATACTATTATCCATGGTAGCATGTCAGGTACTCATAAAAAACAATTTCTCGGTATTGAACCAACTGGAAATGATATTGAGTGGACATTTATAGAAGTATATAGATTAGAAAGTGGTAAAATCCAGGAAAGATGGTCGCTTGATGATACAGGTACATTGCTGGGCGGACTGGGAGTTGAATTATTCTGATAGACAAGAGATGTGAAATTAAATGAAAGGAGAAATATATGTTATCATTCATGATGACAATTACAGTAAAAGATGATTGCAAACAGGAAGCCCGGGATAGTTTATCAGAAATTGATCGCAAAGCCAATACTCACAAGGGCTGTATTAATTTCATGTGGTTCCAGCACAAAGATGATCCTCTTAAATTCACATTATTTGAACAATGGGAAAACCAAAAAGTATTAGATGCTCATAAAGAAAAAATAATTGATATATGGGAGGAATTCGAACCCTGTCTGGCTGAGGAACCTGTTTCAACTGAACTGGAGAAACTGGTGAAAAATTAGTCCAGGTGATGAAAAAATAAGAAGGAGTAGAACCAGATGCTGACCCATATAGCACTATTTTATCTAAAAGAAGAGCAGGCAGGACAAACCAAAGCAGAAAACAGAGAACAGATCATCAATAATGTCCAATCCTTAAAAAAGAATATACCGCAAATCAATAATATTATAATAGCTGATAAATTCGAAACTCCTAAAGTGAGCTTTCCAGCCGCCGATCTATGTGTATACGTTACCTTTAAAACTCAACAGGACTACGAAGAATATTTTCACCATCCAATTCATCAAAAAGCAGCAAGCTTTGCTTCACAGGTCAGTGAAAAAGTGGCTGGAATAACCTTCAGAGAGAATCTTTTAGAAGAAGGAGATAATTGATTATGAAAAGAAAAGATATCTATCTATTTGTAAGAAAATGGTTTCAGGCGATTACTAACCATGCTCCCTTGCAAAAAGTAGAGGGAATGTTAGTTGATGAAGGCCTGAGAATGGAATTTCCGGAAGGTAAAATGGAAACCATAGAGGAATTTGAGGACTGGTATGAGACAGTCACCAATACTTTTTTTGACCAGGTGCACGATATCAGAAACATAGAGATTAAATTTAATGATAATTCAGCCTATTTAACTATTTTAGTTAACTGGCAGGCCCATACCTGGGAGGCCCCTGCCGCATATAGCGAGCGTATCGATTCTGATGCAGTTCAAACCTGGGAAATTGTTGAAAATGAGAATGGTGATTTAAAAATAAAACAGTATATAGTAGAAGCATTAAAGGATAATACCAAAAAAAGGAAATAAATATGGATAATTTTGTTTATTCTAATCCGGTCAGGATGCTATTCGGAGAAGGACAAATTGAAAATCTCACCGATGAAATCTCAAAATATGGTAACAAAATATTATTTGTGTATGGTCAAGGTCATATTAAAGAGACCGGTTTATACGATCAGATTGTTAAAGAACTAAAACAGGCTGGAATCGAATGGGTAGAATTACAGGGAGTGCAGCCCAACCCGAGAGTTTCTTTAGTAAGAGAAGGCATAGAACTCTGTGTGAAAGAAGATATAGAATTTATTCTGGGAGTGGGTGGAGGTAGTACTTCTGACACTGCCAAAGCAATCGGCATGGGAGTCAAGGTTGATTATGACATCTGGCAAGCCTATGAGGATTTCCACCATCTGATCCACCAGGATGATATAAATTATCATATACCAGAAGATACTTTACCAACCGGAATTGTGATCACCAAGCCAGGAACTGGTTCTGATTTTGACTATACTTCTGTACTCTCAAATCAAGAGACAAATGAAAAATTGATGGTAATCAATAAGACCATGTATCCTAAATTTTCTATAATCGAGCCCAATTTTGCTTATAGTCTACCTCAGAAAGAGAGAGTCTATGGTGTAGCAGATATAATGACCCATATTCTGGAGCAATACTTTGCTCCCATTCCGGACATTGATATTTTAGATGAATACAAAGAAGCAAATTTGCGGGTGGTAATTGATAAAGGTAAAATTGTAAAAAATAATCCTGAAGATTATGATGCTCAAGCCCATCTATTTTATATTGCTTCCTGGGCCTGTAGTGACCAGAGTATGACAGGTACTCAGGGAGGCTGGGACTCTCATATGATAGAGCATGAATTTTCTGCTATAACTGACCTAAATCATGGTCATGGAATGGCCATAGTATATTATGGCTGGATGAAATATATGCTTCAAGAATTAGAAGCAATTCCCTGGAAATTTGCTCAGTTTGCTAAAAAAGTATGGGGAGTAGAACAAAAGGGAAGATCCAACAAAGAAGTAGGCCTGGAAGGGATAGAAAAAACTGCTGACTATTGGAGAGAGCTCGGAATTGACCTTTCTTTGAAAGGAGTTGGAATTGGAGACGACGTGATCCAACAGGCTGCTGAACAGGCAGTACGTTTTGGGCCTATTGGTGTTCTCGGCCCTCTTGATAAACAAGATGTATTAAATATTTTCAAAATGGTTAAATAAGGTTCAGGCAAATGCGATTTTATTCTGTATTCATAATAGCTGCTTTTGCGTTAATCCTATGGGGGTGCTCAAGTAGTACTGAACCAGAAGATGCTAAGGTAGAAATAGTAAATGTTCAAGCAGTTTCAACCAAAAAATTCGGTAAACAGTTGAGAGGATTTTCAGGCACTGTCAAAAACACCGGTAATGTTACTGTTAAAAACTGTAGAATTGAATTTTTTGTTTATAAAACAGCCCAAAAGGAAGAATATAGAGCTGATTTTGATAGTTTTACAATCAAAATAGGAAAGCTGTCACCGAATGGAACTTATGACTTCAACAAATTAAAGGATAGTTTTAATTCTGATATTGAGCATTTTGATTATGAAATAAACTATGGCCAATAATTAAAAATATTATGCTTATGAGGTTCAAATAATGAGTAATGAACAAAAAAAAATAGGTATATTAATTGAAAGTGATTTTTACGAAGATGAAATATTTTATTATCAGCAGAGATTTCCGGAAGAAGGGTTTGAAACCCATTTTTTATCCCGTTTATGGGGTAATGATGAGATTACATTTGAAGGACATGAATATAATGCTCCCTTCACCTGCCAAAACAGTTTTGAAAATATGAATGAGGAAGAACTCACCAGTTATGACGCTTTAATTGTACCCTCGGGTATGGTTGCGGATAGATTACGCTATACTGAGAATGTAGATGAGCTCCCGCCGGCTTCAAAATTTATGAAACGGGCTTTTAATCATGACGATATTATCAAGGGGATTATTTGCCATGGCATGTGGCTAATGTCTCCCGTTAGTGAAATTATTGAAGGACGGAGAGTAACTCTCCACAATAATCTTATTGGTGATGCTAAGAATTATGGACTGGAATATGTTGATCAGGATTTAGTAGTAGATGGCGATTTGTTAACAGCGAGAACTGGAGATGATTGTAATATATTTGCCAGAAAAATTATCGACATTTTAAGTGATAAATGAGCTAACTGATAAAAAGGTAATCGAGAGAACTGTCATGGTGCGACTCTCCCTTGGGGATCTCCAAGAGGCGCTCACAATGACAGATTTTATTACTTTTTTCAGTTGACTCATAAATAATTTTTGATAAGAGGATATAAAATATGGTTAAGACAACTTTTTCGCATATAGGATTGAATTGTAAAGATCCAGTAAAAATTGAGAAGTTTTACAAAAAATATTTTGATTTTGAAAGGGCCAGAGTATTTAATCCTGGACCTGACCAGGTGGTCATGATAAAAAAAAATGATGTGTATATGGAATTATTTCCGGCTGAAAAAAAGAGACCTATAGATGAACCGCAAGATGATGGTTATACTTTTCCTGGAGTAAGACATCTGGCCTTTCTTGTAGATGACCTGGATGAATTTTTAGATAAATTGCCCGATGAGATTGAAATCAGTCAGGGGCCTATGGATATGAGTGAATTTGTAGATGGTATGCGAGTATGTTGGTTCAAAGACCCGGAAGGTAATATTATTGAATTAAATCAGGGTTATAAAGATGAAGATAGTCCGCCCAAAATGAAAGGATAAATAGGAAGTAGAAATAGCCCAGATAATTACATAAAAGAGGTATTTCATGAATAGGCAGAATTTAACCATAAAAGAAGGTCATCCTTATCCCCTTGGTGCTACTCCTGATGAGGAAGGAGTTAATTTTTCAATCTTTTCCCAAAATGCTGAATCTATAGAATTACTATTATTTGATAAACATAATGATAAAGAACCCTTTCGTAAAATAGAGTTTTCTCCCCATAAAAATAGAACCTATCATTTTTGGCATGTTTATGTGGAGGGTCTAAAACCAGGTACACACTATGCCTATCGAGTAGATGGCCCTGACAATGAACAGGATGGACACAAATTCGATCAAGATAAAGTTCTAATTGATCCCTATGCTAAAGGTAATACAAATGCTCTCTGGGATAGGAAAAAAGCCTGTCAGGAAGGCGATAATCTGGAAAATTCAATGCGCAGTGTAGTCATTGATCCTGAAGATTATGATTGGGAAAATGATCAAAAGCCTAATACTGAATTAAAAGATTCCATTATTTATGAAATGCATGTCAGAGGATTTACCATGTCCCCCACTTCTGGAGTAGAACATCCCGGAACTTTTAAGGGAGTTATTGAAAAAATTCCCTATTTAAAAAAATTAGGGGTTACTGCTGTTGAATTATTACCGGTTTTCGATTTTGATGAAACTCAAGTTTATAGAGAGCTTGATGATGGTACAGAGTTGACTAATTACTGGGGCTATAGCACCATGGGATATTTTGCTCCGGAGGGAAGTTATTGTGTCAATCCACACAAGGGCAATCATCTGGATGAATTTAGGGATATGGTCAAGGCCCTTCATAAAGCAGGAATTGAAGTGATACTTGATGTAGTTTACAATCATACTGATGAAGGTAACCACAAAGGCCCTACTTTCTGTTTCAAAGGCCTGGATAACAAAATTTATTATATAACAAATCCCGAAGCGCAGGAATATTATATGGATTATACTGGCTGTGGAAATACAGTTAACTGTAACCATCCTGTAGTAGAAAAATTCATTGTGGATTCTCTGAAATTTTGGGTAGACGAAATGCACGTGGATGGATTTAGATTTGATGAAGGTTCGGTTTTAGCACGAAATGAGCAAGGGGAACCAATGCAATACCCGCCAGTATTATGGAATATAGACCTGGAGGAAGAATTTCATAACACAAAATTAATAACTGAAGCATGGGATGCAGGTGGACTTTATCAGATAGGTTCCTTTCCGGGCTATAGATGGGCAGAATGGAATGGCAAATACCGTGATACTGTTCGTAGCTTTGTAAAAGGGGAACCAGGAGTCGCAAGTGAATTAGCAACCCGGATTGCAGGCAGTGCCGATGTTTACCAAGACCACCGACATTGTCCCCTGAATAGTATAAATTTTGTCACCTGTCATGATGGTTTTACACTAAAAGACCTGGTTTCTTATAATGAAAAACATAACTATGCTAACGGAGAAAATAATCAGGACGGAGCAGATGATAATATTAGCTGGAATTGTGGAGTAGAAGGAGAAACTGACGACCAGGAAATCATTCAATTACGACAGAAACAAATGAAAAATTTTGTTACCATACTGATGCTTTCTCAAGGTATACCCATGATATTATCCGGTGATGAAGTCGGACGGACACAGGAGGGAAATAACAATGCCTATTGTCAGGACAATGAAATTAGCTGGTTTAATTGGAAACTTTTAGATGAGAATGAAGAATTAATACGCTTTTTCAGAAGAATCATTCAGTTCCGGAAAAATAATCCTATTTTAAGAAGAGGTGAATTTTTTAAGGGTGCACAAAATGAGAGAGGGTTTAAAGATATTGAATGGCATGGTTGTGATCTCCACTCTCCCGGCTGGGACGATCCCAATTCAAAAGTACTGGCCTTTACAATGGGGGCTTTTTCTGAATATAAACCTGACCTCCACGTCATGTTAAATATGGAATATGAACAAGAACTTGGATTTGAAATACCAGAAATTGAAGGTCCAAGAGACTGGTATAGATATGTGGATACCTCATTACTTGCTCCTAATGATATAGTGGAAGAAAAATCGGATGTATTGATTGAAAAAGATACCTATAGTGTAAAGCCCTATAGCAGTGTGATTTTGATTTCAAAATAAGTAATGATTAAAAATTAACAAGGAGGTAGTACAAATGAGAGATATGAACTTCACCTTTTCGGATATGATAGCAGGCTATGTACAGGATTTTGATTGGGACACAGATGTTGTTACCATAGAAACTTCAGATGGACGCGAATATAAAGTAAAATTAACAGAAACCACTTATGGAGAGGTGCTCAGAAATCTTGGTGAAGCCTATATGGATTGTACAGACCAATTAAAAGATATGATGGCTAAAGATAGATTTTTATATGCTTATGGTATATTTTATCCTGAACAAGATTCCCTTAATTTTGAGGCCAAACACATAGTTTTTGTAGGGCGGTCTGAGGGAGAATACCGGTTTGAAAAACAGGACTGGTGGATTCAGCAGGTAGAGTCTCTGGCAAATTTTTACCTGGAATCAGAATTTGGAGATGGGGAAATAGATTATTCAAAATATCGAACCACTCTCGGTTCAGAAGGTGAACACGAAGACACTTATCGCCAGGAAACAGATACAATTTCACGGCTGGTATACGGTTTTGCCTCTGCCTACATGATGACAGGAGAAGACCATTTTTTAGAAGCAGCAGAAAAGGGGACCAAATATCTTCATGACCATTTTCGTAATGCTGATAACTCTGAAGATATGGTCTACTGGTACCATGGTATCGACATTAAGGGCAACAAAGAGCGCAAAGTATTTGCTTCCGAGTTTGGTGATGATTACGACGCTTTGCCTGCTTATGAGCAAATATATGCTCTGGCCGGACCAACACAAACCTATAGAATTACTGGTAATACAAAGATAATGGATAATATTAATAAGACCCTGAATCTATTTGAAAAATATTATCTGGATAGAAAGCAGGAAGGGTATTATACCCACATTGATCCGATTACATTTAGTCCCAAAAGTGAATCTCTGGGTAGGAATCGGGCCCGTAAAAACTGGAATTCCAATGGTGACCATGCCCCTGCCTATTTGATCAATGCCTGGCTGGCAACTGAGAATGATAGGTTCAAGGAAATGCTGGAATATACTGCCAATATCATCACCGAACATTTTCAGGATTATGATAATAGTCCCTTTGTGCAGGAAAGATTTCATGAAGACTGGAGTAAGGATCAGAGCTGGGGCTGGCAGCAAAACAGGGCTGTTGTGGGGCACAATTTGAAAATCGCCTGGAACTTGATGCGCATCCACAATTTGATTGACTCAGATGAGTATGTAGAATTTGCTGAGAAAATAGCAGAAGTTATGCCCGAGGTCGGTTCGGACCAGCAGCGAGGTGGCTGGTATGATGTAGTAGAAAGAGAACTTGAAGATGACCAGAAGTATCACCGCTTTGCCTGGCATAATAGAAAAGCCTGGTGGCAACAGGAGCAGGCTATTTTAGCCTATTTAATTCTGGCAGGAGTACAAAAAGAAGATGAATATTTGAAACTGGCGCGCGAGTCAGCTTCCTTTTATAATGCCTGGTTTTTAGACCATGATGCTGGCGGAGTATATTTCAATGTATTGGCCGATGGCTTGCCATACATGATGGGCACTGAGAGGAAGAAAGGCAGCCATTCCATGAGTGGTTACCATTCTTTTGAACTTACTTACCTGGCAGCAGTATACACCAATTTATTAATCACAAAAGAACCTTTGGACCTATATTTTAAGCCTTATCCCAATGGTTTTCCCGATGATGTACTTCGAGTACAGCCGGATATTCTTCCCGATAATAGTGTAAAAATAGAAAAAGTCTGGGTTGAAGGAGATGAATATACTGATTTTGATGCTGAGGAGTTAAAAATCAACCTGCCCGATACTAATGAAAGAGTAGAAATTAAAGTTAGACTGGTGCCAACCTCAGGAGTCGAACACTTTTCCTTAGAAATAGAAGAAAAAGAGGAATATGTAAAAGGAGTCTTTACAGGTGATTTTGATGCCCGGGCTTTGAAAACTTTTAAGAACGATTTCTCAGAAATTATTGAGCAAGAGCCCGCTAATCTGGCTTTAATATTTGATCAACTGGACAAAATTAGTATTGAAGGTCTGAGAGGAATCGTATTTGAATGCCAGAAACTGCCTTTAGAAACAGATATATATCTGGTAGGTGTTAAAGATGAACTCAAGGAAAAGTTTGATGCAGAGGAGTTTTCTGAGGCAGTAGAATATCTGGATGAATTTGATGAAGATGAAATTTGTTCTTGAAAAAATAAGTAGAGATTTAATAAAACTGAATTAAAACAGGACTTAAAATGAAAATAAAACAAGTTACCTTAAAAAAAATGGAAAAATTTTTTGACAGCGGTAAAGTGAAACTATTTTTAGGTATAACTTTATTTGTTTCTGCTTCCATAGAAGCTTTGGAGATAGGTCTGTGTGAAATGTTAGGCTTTCATTTTCATTCTCACTATGGGTTGATGATATTTGCCTTCGCTAAAATTGGGGAGGCAGTTTCAAAAATTGGAATAGAGCTGGTTGAGGTAGGAGATGGAGCTGATGAAATAAAGGAAAGCGTAGATAAATAAAGCATTGAGTATATAAATATTGTTCAAAGATTAAAAGCGCAAGATTATAAACAACCCAGGAGTCAGGATGAAAACTGGGCTTCTGTAACTAGTTAAAAATAGAGTTAGCTTGCTTATTCTGGTTCCCAAATTGAATTTGGGAACCAGAATAATGGTATAGATTCGATTAGTTGAAAAAGTTTACTGTTCTTTGATTATAGGTTCAGAATCGATCAGGGAAATATAATCTTTTAAATCACCATTATCTAAACAGCACTCAATGATCTTTTTACCGGTATCCATGAGATCGTCCTCCAGGAACTTCTTCAAATTATCCTTGAAAAACTTCTGTAAGATTTCATTACCCTTATCATAGGCTTCTTCGCCTACTTCTCCTTGTTTTTCGACCTGTAAAAGTCCCCTGTCCACAGGACTACCTTCAACCATTATATTCTTTAAAGCATATCCCAGTAGAGAGGAACGAGCAGGAGTTAATTGATCTTCTGAAAACCAGGCACCACCTCGTCTGGCCAGATATTCTCTTGTTATCCATTCGGGCATGAATCCTACCTTCCAGGCTCCAATGTGTTGATTGGGGATAAGTATATAGCTGACTTCAGGAGTGTCAAGAATTTGTTCAAGTAGTATATTGGCCTGGTTAACTCGAAGGCCGGTAGTAAAAGGCCAATAAGATCCTACGCCCTCGGAACTGATTCCTTCTGTATCTACAATACTTGGGTTACCATGTCCCCGGGGAGCAACTAATCGCCATAACCAGGCAAGAGCTGGAGGTAGAACATGAAAAAGACCCATAATGCCATAATTGGGTGTGTCTCTTGTACAAGGTGGTGTTCGAACACCGAAACTACGAACATCTACACTTATGGGTTCATCTATATCGGTTTGAATATCTCGTGGAAGGACTACTCTTGGATTGGGGCAGGGCTTTCCTGGTTCGTCCATAATATGTTCCCAGATCAGAGCTGTACTATCGGGGGCCGCATCAATATTCAAAAAGAGGAGAGGCTCATCAGGATGGCAGGAGGTTTTTTCCAGATTTGGTTCAGTTCCATACTCGGTTATATGGTCAACTCTTACAAACCAGGAATTCTCAGCATCAGTAAGAATTATTTTATCACTATCTTCCTGTAAAAAATCAGGGCAGGACGCCATATCATCGGCAACTGGATTGAGTTCACAGCCCTGGGGTAAAGCTAGATATTGCTCTTCATCAGTTTCTATATTATGACCTAAAAGGATTTTTCCTGTACTTTCCCTATGCATATCCTGTAACATTTCACTTTTTCCGCCCCCACTGGCTCCTTCATGAGTAATAACTAATTTGTTATCATAGGGAGTAACTACCTGGACTGTAGAGCAATGTAGTGTTGGCCATCCTTCTTTCTCTCCTTTATCTATTAACATGCTATAGACACCTTTTTTTGCACTGGGACCAGGGTAGAGATTATAACTAAACAGCTCATAGTTTGAAGGCTGTCTATTATGAACTACAATTTGTTCACCATCAAAATGGGTATGCCTAAAAGGAGGGGCTACGTAAATAAATGATTCCGGATCTAATTGTTCCTCTAAATTTGTAGTGTCTATTATACCCTGTAAACGAGCCAGACCAAAAGCAAAAAAGGCAGCATTAGCAGGAGCTATAGCCATTCCTACCATGTCTAAAGATTTAGGTCCAATATAATAGAAAAATAAGCATAATTCCTGCTTTTTTAGCCAATCAAATGTTTCCTCTCTAAGTCCACTAAAATCAAAATCAAACCTGTCTTCAAACTTCTGTTTATCAGTGGGATTGTCATCAGCAATCACCATACAATCGGGATCTCTTCGTCTCATATATGGTTCCATATAATTTGCTGCTATGCCATTGCGCACTTTACAAACTTTTGCTTCTTGCACCTGTCCATCACCGGGCACATCATAGCTAACATTTTGCCATTCATGCTTATTGGCATCTCTTACCGATAGTTCAACGAGTTCCTGGATATTATTACCAAAGATATATCCGGGACACTCCGATAAAAGTTCCTGAACATGTTCGGGCAATTCAATGTTTTGAAAATCATTTTTAATACTCACAAGTCCTCCTATTTTATAAGCTTAATTGAAATCAATTAAATTAATGGTTTGAAACCAATTCTGAAATGAAAATATATTATTATCTCATATCTTTAACTTAATGCATTAATTATTCGGTAATAGATCAATAGTTAACACCTTAAGATTCAGTACTATCAGCCAGAAAGCCCCTAGAGCAGAACTTTTAATACCAGCTGATCAATAGAGAAAGACGAGGGATATATAGCCCTCTTTTTAAATCTGAAGTTATATTTTGGGATAGCACTTTCTGTAATACATGCTTTATTTGTTATTTAGTGCATTTTAATAAAAAAACTGTTTCATCAGAACCATAAAACATATGAGAAATTGGTTAAAATGTTAAACTGAATTTATTTTTAGTCCTTGTAGTCTCTTATGAATTATTCTCTCTTACTTCAAATCTGTTTTGAAATTAACAATATTACCCCTACGAAGCAATGAAAAAAATACCAGTAATCCTATACATATCGTCTATCTATATTTGTAAATTTTAAAATGATGGGATAAAATGAAATTGTTGAAATATTAAGGAATTGTTCGAAGAACCCTTTGGGGAGATACATTAATGGGAAAGGGGAAAGAAAATAGAGCAAAATTCTGTTTGAGATCAACAGGATTAAGAATAATGGTTCTTTCGCACTTTCTATGGGTAAATGTCTTTACAACTATTTCAAGTACGGGTTAACCATTTATTATCAAATAAAGCAAATATTTCTGTAGGTCTACTTAAATTGAATCTGAAAAGTTCTCGCCCCTACGGGCCATTGATTATAGTTCTATCAATTTTTGTTACAAATATATCGTTCCTCTGGGACTAAAAAGTATCAAAGATTGGAAAAGTAAAGCCCCACAATTTATTGTGGGGTATGATAAATTCAACCACGAAAATCAGTACGCTTCAGCGTACTTCCTTAGCACGGATAGTTCAGCATAAATTATCTTCTCATTTATTTTTTGTGACTTTATTTCAAAGATGATGTTTATTTTTCAAATAACTTTTTGGGCCATTTAATATTAGGAAATATTCAGGCGTAGATAACAAAAGAAGTATAATAAATTCTAAAAAATTTAGGGACATTATTTATATTTATCCACAGTTTGTGCGAAAGAACCAGAATAATATTGACTTTGAGTATTTCATACTTAGTAGTGATATAAAAAAGTAACATTGATTAAAGATGGCTTTCAACAAAGATGTTTTTAGCAGAGGTCAAAGTTAGTGCCAGAGAATTTGATATCTCAAAATATATTGCAACTATATATTTAGCAATCTTCAGAGTTTACTGTTTTCCGTCCTTATCTACTTTACAAACCGGTTTATTGTGTTTAAATTACCCATCCTAAAAGTACGGTTGTTTAAATAATTTAAGCTGGGTGAAAAGAATGGATAGATTAAAATATATAGAAAAAATAGAGCCCGAAAAAAGCAATTTGATTAAGGCCCTGCAAAAAGTTCAGGAGCAGGAAGGGTATATTTCTGACAATAGTGTAGAAGAAATCTCAGAATATTTTTCTATTCCTCCGGTTGAGGTAGAAGGAGTTGTGACTTTTTATTCACAATTCAAAAGAAGCGAACTGGGGGAACATGTGATTTCACTATGTAATGGAACAGCCTGCCATATTAAAGGAGCTATGGATATTTATGATGCCTTACAGGATGAACTGGGATTGGATGAGGGAGAGATAACTACTTCAGATAAACTTTTTACTCTGGAAACTGTTTCTTGTCTGGGTGCCTGCGGACTTGCACCAGTTATGATGATAAATGAGGATGTACATGGTAAATTGACTACTGATAAAGCCCGGGAAATAATTCGAGAGCTAAGATTAAAGGAAAAAGGAAATAATGGATAAACTCGAAGATGAATTAAAAAAAATAAAAGATAGTTTTAAATCGAATTTAGAAAAGTATACAAAGAGAGTTATAGTCTGTGCCGGTACTGGTTGTGTCTCTAATGGTTCTCTGGAGGTATATGAAGAATTGGAAGAAGAAATTGAGAAACAAGGTCTTGATGTAGATTTAAAGCTACGTAAAGAAGATAAGGATCGGAATAATACAGAAATGCTAGTATCAAAAAGTGGTTGCCAGGGATTCTGTGAAATGGGCCCTCTGGTAGAAATAAAGCCTGAAGGGTATCTTTATACTCATGTAGAGAAAGAGGATGTTAGCACAGTTGTTGAAAGAACAATTAAAAATAATCAACCAGTGGAAGATCTGCTTTTCACCTCTGGTGCTGACGGAGAATCTTATAAAGGAAGAGCAGAGATACCTTTTTATGAATTGCAATCTCGTACTGTCCTAAAAAAATGTGGCAGTATAGATCCGGAGGATATAAGAGAGTATATATCTTTAAATGGCTATCAATCTGCTGAAAAAGCATATACTAAAATGACTCCTGAAGAAATATGCGAAGTTATAGAAGAGTCAAAGTTAAGAGGACGTGGTGGAGCTGGATTTCCCACCGGAATCAAGTGGAATTTGGCCCGGAAGCAAGAGAGTGATACAAAATACATTATTTGTAATGCTGATGAAGGAGATCCAGGTGCATTTATGGATAGAAGTGTACTGGAAGGTACGCCGCATAGTGTTATAGAAGGGATGATGATAGCAGCTCGAGCTATTGGAGCGAATAAAGGTTTTGTCTATGTGAGAATGGAATATCCCCTGGCTGTGAAAAGAATTAAAAAAGCTATTCATGATGCAGAAGAAATGGGACTACTGGGTGAGAACATATTTGGAACTGGTCTGGATTTCGATATACAAATCAAGGAAGGCGCAGGAGCTTTTGTCTGCGGTGAAGAGACAGCGATGATGAAAAGCATTGAAGGAGAAAGAGGTATGCCGGAGACGCGACCTCCTTATCCTGCCTCAGAAGGCTTGTTCGGCAAGCCAACCAATATAAATAATGTAGAAACTCTGGCTACTGTGCCCGGAATAATTGAAAAAGGAGCAGAAACATTTAAAGAAGTAGGCACAGAAAATTCTCCCGGCACAAAGACTTTTGCTCTGACCGGAAATGTGGTCAATACTGGATTAATAGAAGTGCCTCTGGGAACCACTTTACGTGAAATAATATTTGATATTGGTGGCGGAGTGACTGATGAGAATGGCGAAGTGGATGAAGATAATTTTAAGGCTGCTCAAATAGGTGGGCCCTCAGGAGGATGTCTGGCAGAAGAACATCTGGATATGCCGGTTGATTTTGATTCTTTAACTGAAGCCGGAGCCATGGTAGGTTCTGGTGGATTGGTGGTGATGAATCAGGATACTTGTATGGTCCAGATAGCTAAATTTTTTATGGAATTTACTCAGGAAGAATCCTGTGGGAAATGTACCTTTTGCCGTGTGGGTACTACCCGGCTTCTGGAAACACTGGATAAGATTACAGAGGGGCAAGGTACCCCCGAAGACCTGGAATTATTGGAAAATCTATCTCCCAAGATTGTCAAAGGTTCTCTATGCGGACTGGGCCAAACAGCGCCTAATCCTGTTTTATCTACTCTGGAATATTTTAGAAAGGAATATAAAGCACATATAGAAGATAGACGCTGTCCGGCTCTGGTTTGTGATGACCTGGTTCAAATTAATATAGATCGTGATATATGTATCAAATGTCAGGCCTGTGTACAAGAATGTCCTATGGATGCAATTTCGGAAGAGATAGAAGTGGATAATCAAGAATGTACGCGGTGTGATAATTGTATAGAAGTGTGTCCGGTAGATGCAATTTCAAGAACACATCTCAATACAAAGGGAGAAGAAAATGAGTAAAATAAATATAAAAATAGATGATAATAAATATTCAGTCGAATCAGACCAAACCGTACTAGAAGTAGCCCGGGAAAATGGTATTGATATACCTACACTTTGCCATAGTGATAGAATTAGCCGAACTACTTCCTGTTTTGTTTGTGTTGTCAAACAAAAAGACGGAGGTTTTGTACCTTCCTGTTCCACCAAGGTTCAGGATGGTATGGAAATAGAAAGTAATACGGAAGATGTATTTGAAATGCGGCAGACAGCCCTGAATCTGTTACTTTCAGAACATACAGGAGACTGCGAAGCACCCTGTAAAATTGCCTGCCCTGCCCATGCTCAAGTAGAAGAGTATATTCGAGCCGGAAAGAATGGTAATTTTGACAAAGCACTTGAAATCATAAAAAGACGTATCCCTATCCCACTTTCAATCAGTAGAATTTGTCCTCGTTTCTGTGAAGATGATTGCAGAAGAAATCTGTTAGAGGAAGGTCAGCCAGTGGCAATCAATGATTTTAAACGTATTGCTGCAGATAAAGCATTTGATGATTATATGGAAGATTTACCTGAGTTGAAAGACCAAAAAGTAGCAGTTGTGGGTTCAGGTCCAGGCGGTATATCTTCTGCTTATTATTTGAGAAGAGAAGGGATACAATCCGATATTTATGAAAAAGAAGAGAAGGCAGGTGGGGTACTACGATATGGAGTGCCAAATTTTAGGTTGCCTAAAAAACTGGTTGACAAGGAAATAAACCACCTTTTTAAGATGGGTGGTATTGAGATCCATTATAACCAGGAACTAGGAGAGGATATTGAATTAGAAAAACTCAAACAAGATTATGATGCGGTTGTGCTGGCTTTTGGAGCCTGGGAACCAGGGCCTATGTATGCTGAAGGTGAAGAATTAGCTGAAGATGGTCTGGAATGGCTGAAAAAATCAGCCAAAGGGAAAATCGACGAAAGTCCAGGCAAAACTATTGTAGTCGGAGGTGGAAATACTGCTATGGATTGTGTTAGAACTGCTGTAAGACTGGGCAGTGATGATGTCACCTGTCTCTACCGTAGGACTGAAAAGCAGATGCCGGCTGAACAATACGAAGTAGATGAAGCCCGGGAAGAAGGGGTGCAATTTGATTTTCTAGCTCAACCCAAAGCAGTACGCAAAGAAGAGGGAAAGTATATCTTGACCTGTAAAAAAATGCGTCTCGGTGAAAAAGATGCTTCCGGCCGAAGAAAACCTATTCCAGTTGAAGATGAAGATTTTGAAGTAGAAGCAGATACTGTTATAGCAGCGATTGGACAAAATATAGATGCTCCAGAAGGAGCCAAAACCAATGATTGGGATGAAGTAATAATTGACGAACAGGATAATTGGATGGAAGATAATGTTTTTGCAGCAGGAGATTGTGTGCATGGACCGGCGTCTGTTGTGGAAGCAGTAGCAGAAGGCAGAAAATGTGCTCTGGGAATTGAGTCTTATCTCAAAGGCGAGAAATATGAAGCACCCTATGAAATCAATGTCAATAGAGGCCACTGGCAAGATATGTCAGAAGATGATATTGTCCATTTGGAAGAACCTGTAGAAAGGACAAGACAAAAAAAACATTATATACCAAAAGAAGAGCGTAAAAATACCTTTAAAGAAGTCACCAATACTTTTACCGAAGAAGAAATCAGAAAAGAAGGAGAAAGATGTCTGGAATGTAGCTGTTCTGCTGTAGATGATTGTTACCTAAAAGAACATTCTGAAACTTACCAAGCTGGACCGGAAAAAATCGAAGGTGCTAAGAAAAAATTTGAAGAAGATATCAGGCATCCCGAGATAATAATCGATAAAAATAAATGTATCAAATGTGGCCGTTGTGTCAAAGTTTGTCGAGAGGTGGTCAATGAAAATCTGTTAGGTTTTGTTGAAAGAGGATTTGACGCTCATATCTCGACTGCTATGGACAAACAACTACCTCTCTTTTGCAAAGATTGTGGAGAATGTATAGAAGAATGCCCTGTTGGAGCGCTAGACTGGCGTAATAAGGAAAAAGAAGCAGTAAAAACAGAGTAGTGAATTTTAAACTGATTGTAGATAATTGATTATCGTAAGTATTTGCGATGCTTTTTGATCTTATGTTTTTGTAGGAGTATTACTTTATCTAGAAAATTCATTAACATTTACCTTGGTGACCTTGTGGTATTTTCTAACCTTTGGGTCGGCCCGTTATATTAGGGGATCAAAAGCAATGGGCCTAGTGCCCTTCGGTCTCGCAAGCATTTCCCGCCCAACGGTCACCTTGGACTCCCAAGGAGGATTTCCAGGGAAAATGTGTTCGGGAGGAATACCCCCCTGGATTAAAATAATTCCTGACAATTTCAAACTCAGTTTTCTCTAAAAGGGCAGGATAAATCAATATTTGTCAGTATAATAACCATTGTATTTGTAACTGTTATGAATAATAAAATAATCAATACTCTACATTAATATATTCTAGCCAAAAAATAGTTATGCACGATATCTAGTTGCTATAATTACCTGCGAAAATTATTTTAAATTGCAGAATGATTTTATTAATATCAGTGAGACTGTTGAATAAATTTTAATTGGATATACTAATGTAATGGATGAAATAGCAGAAAAATTATTTCAACTAGCAAAGTCAGCTTCTGAAAAGGCATATTGCCCTTTTTCTAATTATCCTGTCGGAGCCGCTCTTAGAAGCCCGCAGGGTGAATATTATCAAGGTTGTAATGTTGAATCAGCTTCTTACGGTTTGACAGTCTGTGCGGAACGCAACGCTATCTCAAATGCCCTGGTACAGGGAGCCGAGGAATTCTCGCATCTTGGAATTTATTCCAGAGATGTTTCTAGTCCCTGTGGAGCTTGCAGACAGGTTATCTGGGATATCTGCGGAAATATCGAGATATATTCCTTTGATAAGGCAGGAAATATGAATAAATATAAAAGTAGTGGTTTGCTGCCTGATCCTTTTCAATTAAATGAGGAATGAGTTCATAATGAATAAAGCAATTTTGATCGGTATTGGGGGAGGTACTGCCTCAGGAAAAACTCTTCTGGCCAAAAACATTGAAAGCGATTTTAAAAAAAACGAAGTTAATATTATTAAGCAAGATTCCTATTACCAGGATTTAAGTGAGATACCTATGGATGTAAGAGAGGAGCATAATTTTGACCACCCCAAGGCCTTTGATTTTGACTTAATGATTGAAAACCTGCAGGATTTAGCTGATGGTAAAACAGTAAAGATTCCGATCTATGACTATCAAACTCATACACGGAGCAATAAGGTTCGTACCCTTACAGGACATAAAATAATTATTCTGGAAGGGATCCATGCCCTGACATATGAAAAATTAAGGGAACTTATGGATGTTAAAGTTTTTATTGAGGCTCCTGACGATATTAGATTTATTAGAAGACTAAAACGCGATATAAATGAGAGAGGGCGGACTGTTGAATCAGTGATCGAACAGTATCTTAAGACTGTTCGACCTATGCATGAACAATTTGTCGAACCAACTAAACAGTATGCAGATATTATTATTCCCGAAGGTGGACAAAATAAAGTTGCAATAGATCTACTGACTACAAAAGTCCAATCTCTTTTAGATGCGTTTGATAATTAGAATTAAAAAAAACACAGAGCTATGTCATCAAAATACCACGGTATTCCGGCTGGAATGCAGGAAGTAGTAGATAATGGTCCCAATCGTAGTGGATGGATTGAAGCTATTTGTGGAAGTATGTTTTCAGGAAAGACTGAAGAATTAATCAGACGGATCAAAAGAGCCAAAATTGCTGAACAAAAAGTAGAAATTGTTAAACCAGAGATAGATACAAGGTACTCAAAAGATGAAATTGTTTCTCATGATGAAAAGAAAATTTCATCACATTCACTTTCAAGAACGAATCAGATACTCGATATCGCTAAAAAATGTCAGGTTATGGGTATAGATGAAGCGCAATTTTTTGATAAAAACCTGGTGGATATCTGCCGGCAAATAGCCAATCAGGGAAAAAGAGTAATAGTAGCAGGTTTGGAAAAAGATTATCGAGGAGAACCATTTGAGCCAATGCCAGAAATATTGTGTGAAGCGGAATACATCACTAAAACTCAAGCTATCTGCATGCAATGCGGAGCACCTGCAAATTTTACCCAGAGAATAACTCAATCAGAAGAAAGGGTACTCATAGGAAAAAAAGATAAATATGAAGCCCGCTGCAGAAGTTGTTTTGAGCCTCCGGAAGAATAATAGCAGATACACTTAAAAACAATAATTCAGTGTAATTAATTTAGGGTTGGCCAGATTGTTATCCATTAGTAAGATGCCATAATCCAATATAAAATTCTTATATTTTAATCCAACTCCAAAAGATTTTTTATCTACCTCTCCATATTTTTCATATCCTGCTCGCAAGAATAAACGTTGTTTAACAGCAAGTTCCCCGCCTATTTGTGAACCGGTTTCATTTGTTACTAAATTTGATTTCACATTAACACCTAAAGAGGCTGATAAGGGCCCTTCATTTAATAATTCTGGACGAACTACGCCGATCACAAGAGTCTGAGGTAAAGTAGTACTTTCCTGGTATAATTCATTCATTTTACCATAGTTTTTTAAGGAAGCAGATAAATTCAAATCTGCCGGTGCTTCCCATAATATACCCAGGTCTGCTGCAAATCCGGTTGCCGTTTCTGTATATAAATGTTCAAATAGATACTTAAAAGTAGCTCCCATTCTGATCTGGGGAAGGACTTTTTTTGTATAAGATAAGTTACCAGAAAAATACTGTACATCTGTTTCACCTTGAGGATCTACCATGGGCTTATCACGTACTTCAAATCCAGGAATCTGAACCAGATTCAAACCTATGCCAAAATCACCGTACTGGGTTGGATATCCCAGGGCCAGGGCTTCTGAGTGTATATCGGAAAACCAGATATTATGTGAAAAAGATAATTGTGGGGTTTTAGATTTTGTTCCTAAAGGAGAAGAAAAAATAGCTAGAGGGGAATTGCTCAGACTGGTTAAAACTTCCATTGAAGCGGCTGATCTACCAGAAGGTGGTAGAGTTAAATAGGTTAAACCGGAGGATCCGGTATTAGCACTACTAAGATTAATAAAAAGAGTTATAGAAATTAATATTAATAAAATTTTGCGCATATATTCTCCTTTTGCTTTAAAATAAAAATTTCCAGGAAAAAATGTGGGTTTCACCCTGTCCAAGAGTTCCGATTAAAAAACAATAATCCAGGTTTGTTTGTATATTATTAAAAATTTTATACTTTAGTCCGCCCCCAAAAGTCGGCCTAAGATTATCAAATCCTGCCCTTAAATAAGCCGATTCGTTGTAATTATATTCAGCACCAATGTGGTTTCTCAGGACGCCTTTGCTGGTATATTCAAGATCATAGGAAACGGTATAATTCGAATTGCTCCAGGCAATTCCTGCGAGACCTTTTAAAGGAAATTTTTCTTTATAACTTTGTCCGTCATCTTGTCCAAAAACCTTATTTGTTTTCCATTGATAACCTGAGTTAACGTCACGTAGATTTAGACCGAACGTTAAATTTGAACTAACTCTATATAGGGCGCCGATATCAATTCCTACTCCAGTTCCAGTTATATCTAGCATATTATTCCGTAAAATTTTTGCACTAACTCCAAGAGAAAGTTTTTCAGAAAAGGAAGTGGATAATGAAATTAGAAAGACATCCTGTCCTGTTTGATACTTTTTAGTCTTCAGGCCCATGTTATTTCTGCCCTGAATATTATCAACTCCGGAATGTATCCATGCTAATCCAATCCCTCCAGCAGGTTCAATTGGGGTAGAATATCCAATATAATTCATTTCTCTATCTAAAGATAAGAAAAAATAGTTGAATTCAGCCTGCCTTTGTTTTGCAATCGCTAAGCCGGCTGGATTGCTGTACATGGGGCCCGTCTGTAAAGGCAAGGCTACTCCAATTCCTCCCATAGATTTACTGGTGGGACTAACTCTCATATTCAAAAATGCACCAGGATATCCCCCGGATGGATTACCATTTAATAATGCTATAAATATAAAGAATGAAAGGATGAATTTTTTATCTATCTTCATGATGAGCTCCCTTATTTCACAACTATAATTTTAGTCCAATTTATCTTAGTACCCTGTTCAGTTTCCTTGACTAATTTACAAAAATATGTTCCATTAGCAACAAGGGATCCATTTTCCCTTCTTCCGTTCCAGGTGAAATAACTCCCTTCTTGAGTGGCGAAACTTTGTTTTTCGCTTTTGTATACCATCTCCATATTAAAGTCATAGATGATAAAACGAGCTTCAGCACCAACCTCGGGTATATTAAATCTTATTCTTACATGTCCTTCTCCACCTTTTCTATTGGTATGATTGGGATAGAAAGGATTGGGATAGGCATATAAGTTTTCTGTCTTCTCTGTTCCGGGCTTAACATATTCGTGGTAGATCTGATTATCTGCAAGCTTATTTAATGGTTTTCTAACGAGACCATCCCCCGTTCCAATCCAGAGATAATTCTGGTCAGCAAAAACGGAATTGATTTTGTCCCTTAAGATTTCAGCCTTCTGGGTTGGCTCAATTTTAAGAGGGACCCATCCCTTTGATTGCAGACCTTGATTTAGAATGCCATAATAAAGGCCTCTATTGGTAGCTATAAATACTGTATCCTCTGAGGAAGTTATATCATTGACTGGTGGAATATTTGCTCCCGAAGTGTCGGTCTTAATGGTATGCCAGTTATTTCCTTTGTCAGCGGTGAAACTCACCCCAATAGATCCCCCGGATTCTGCTATATTACAGGTTGCCCAAATGATATCATTACCCTGATATTCCTGCCTGTACAATGTTTTGATCCAGTCACCTGCCAAACCAGAATCAGTTTTCACAGAATAATGGGTCCAGGCAATAGTAGAATCTTGATATATTCCTTTGTTTACTCCGCCTGCTGTGCCTACCCAGATCAGATCATTTTTCGCAATTACGGAAAAGCCCATTTGATTATTATTATTCCTTGGGTTAATATAGTAATCGACTTTTTCTTTTCCGACTTTCATTGTTCGCGCTGTATCAGCAGGTAGAGGTAAGCGTCGCCAGGAATCTCCCCTATTACTAGTCATTCTCAGTCCACCTGCCCAACTAGTTGTGTAGATATTTTCTCCATCAAGGGCTAGATCCCAGGTTGTATTTTGCATGTGAGTTATGATAGGAAGAAAATTGATTGTATCCCCATTCCAGACTTCAAATGCATCACCTTTTTCATCAGTAGATTGAGAGACTTGTGTCCAGGTTTGCCCACCATCCAATGAATAGGAATACCCCCCTCCTGCAGTCGTTTTAGCGGTGTCATAAACTCCTGCACACCAAATATTTTCCTGGTAAGTTGAAATTGCAGTGATAAAGCCTTTGGGAAGGAGGTCTTTTTTATAAGTATTAATACTACTATTCTTATCAGTATCAAATAATTGTTTGTCGACTCGTGCAATTCTACGGCCTGTAGCAATTAGAAGAGTATTTTGGTTCAACTCTTCAATATCGGAGATACTATTTGTGGACAGTCCTGGAAATATGGTAGTATCACTCTGATTGCTTTGAAGGTCAAAATTTTGAGCAGATAAACTAAAAGTGAGTAAGAGTACAAAAATCGTTGAATATATTAGTTGCTTTTTCATAAACACCTCTAAAATTATTTAACTACATATGCTAACCAGTCATTTTTAACTTCCTTTTTTATAATATGTTGCTGGGACTTCTGTATAGATTGAGTAAACTTATGTTCTTCCTTTTTCAGTAGACCAGTAAATATAACAATACCATCGAAATCACTGGTAGATATTTTTTGCAAAAATTTTTGATTTATATTTCTCTGTATATTACTCAAAATTAAATCGAAAGGAAATTTTTCTAATTGCGTAATATCTGTAATCTCAAGGTTAAAACCTGTTTTAATACCATTGAGTTTTATCTGTTCATAAAAATTATCCTGTATGTCTGGAGAAATATCACGGGCTTCTACAAATTTAGCCCCCAGCTTCAATGCAGCAATTGTTAATATTCCACTTCCGCAGCCTGCATCTAGAATTCGATCTCCGGACTGTATGTACTCTTCTAATAATTTTAATGTAAGCTGTGTGGTCTCGTGAGCACCAGTACCAAAGGCCATCCCAGGTTTTATAATTATTTCGATTTCTGATTTTCCCTGTGTTTCTTGCCAGGCAGGAACTATTGCAATCTTATTTGTAACCTCTACTCTATCAAATTGATTCTGCCAGTTTAAATGCCAGTTTTGATTATTGATAATATTGACAGAAACGGTTATTGCAGGCTGGTTCCTTTTCAAAATATCAATTATAGTAGAAATTTTATTTTGTTTCTCTTGTGAGAAATAGGCTATTATTTTATTTTCATATTCTTCAATTCCAAGTGTATCCCGATCATCTAATATGGAGATTAATATCCCTTTCTTGCTTTTAATGTCAGCAATTGTCAATTGTATCCACTGTTTATTCATTTTGACCTTTAGTTATGTATTCTAATAAAACTTGTCCTACTACCTCTAAGCTTTTTGGAGAGCATTTATCAGGGGTGTCCTGAGTAGTATGCCAGTAATTAGTATATCGGTTGGGATAATGAAAATCAATTATATCAACGGCTGGAATACCTGCTTTTATAAAAGGAACATGATCGTCATAGATTTTTGTTCCTAGTTCATATTTGAATTGAGAATAGCCTTTTGAATCCGCTATCTTCCATAATTTTTTGGTTAGGGCTTTACTATTATTATAGGAATATCTTTCCATTGGAAGGGAGAGTTGTGCATCTCCGATCATATCAACAATTATAACCTCCCTGGGTTGATTCGTAGGCATATGTTGAACAAAATATTTCGAACCCAAAGCCCAGTATTTATTTTGGCCATGAAAACCATAGTCCTCTCCATCAAATAGGACTATTTGAATAGTGCGATCTAATTTTATTTTTTGTATTAATTCAGCAAGATGCATCAATACTGCTACACCACTGGCCCCATCATTGGCACCTAGAATAGCCTGGTTCCTTTTAGATGGGTTAGGATCCCTTTCCGCCCTTGGACGAGTATCCCAGTGCGTACCTAGTAAAATAGGGTTCCCCTTTTTAGGTGCAAAAGTTGAAATAATATTTGTTAATTTTAAAGTATCGTCCGTTTTGGGAATATATTTGGTGAATTTTTGGGTATAGCTTGTATCAGATAATTTCTGAAAGAAATCAATAAACATCTGTTTGGCCTGTTTATGGCCTTGAGAGCCAGGATTTCGAGGGCCTAGTTCGCACTGTTTTTCCAAATATTTGTAGGCCGTCTCGCCGTGAAACCGAATTGTTTTATTCTGGCATGAGACTCCTGTCAGTATTACAATGAATATAAAATATATTTTATGCATGAAGTTATCCTTTGATGGCTATATTAACTGTTATACCACCATTAATATTGGTTCTTTTAGGAGTCCTGATATTGTTATTCACATTGTATTTTAAAAACAAGGAGCCATTCACATTATTGCTTATTTTATAATTTGCCCGGGGAGAAAGACTCCAGTTAGTTGATTCGCTTTTAGGGGTAAATTCTTCTCCTATTTTCTGTTGTACTTTGGTAATATTTTTATTGTAGCTAAAATTCATTTGAAATGTTATATCGTTCTTTAATTTACCCTCTATAAATGGAATGGAAAAATTAAATCCATCTTTTTTGGTATAACTAATATTACCACTAAAACTATTACTTATTTTTTTTCTATTTTTGCCTGTTGTTAAATCAGAAGAGAAAGTGGTTTTTTTGTTCATTCTAAAACTGCCTGATAATGAGTTTTGGAAATTTAAACTTGTGCCGATTAAAGGCTGAAAATTTCGAGTAAATGATTCAGTCTGATTTGACCCATTTTCGATACCACGGCGTCTTTGTCCGCTAAAACTGTGTTTTAAAGAAATGGATTTAATGAATTTAACATTATTGATAAAAGGCAATTCTTGAAAATTGTTCCAGCTAAAACGCCAGTTGGGGAAAGAAAGACCTTTTTGATTAAACTTGATAGGTAAATAAGATCCATTGATTGTCTGTTGGGTTTTATTTTTATTGATTGATTTAGAGGATTGTCTATTAAATGAAAAAGACGTATTGATATTATTAGTTATTTTAAAACCACTGCTAATTGAAATATTTTTGGATCTATTAATGAGATCTAGATTAACTGCCCCGGCACCGGAGGAATCAACACGCAATTGAGGGTTATTATCAAGACCCAGTCTATATTTTAGAGTAGGTTTGCCTTTTATTCTATAACGGTTATTGATTGATCTTCCCTGACTTATATTAACATTTATAGTTTGTAATCCCTTGAGCTTACTATGAATGGATTCCAATAAGTTCCCGTCTTCTTTGTTCTGATTCGCATCCTGATTGTCCGATTCGTTTCCCTGACGGTTTCTTCTTCGAGTGCTTCTACTCCGGGAGCTCCTGCCTCTCCCCCTACTACTTTCCTCCTCTTCTCCGGAAGAAAGAAACATCTGTTTCCATAAATTAGCCAGATCAAGAGAGAAGGATCCGTTAATATTTCTCTTATTAGTTAGTTCATCTAAATAACTACTGGTACTATTATAAGGCTCACTCCAATTATAATTAGATTTGGCAGTAAAATTTGGTTGTAGCCATTCAAACAGTTTAGGAGAATAGTTAATTTGATAGGATTCATTTACTTGAGTATTAACTCCAAAATCAAGATTTTGGAGGATAGCCTGTTTGTCATATCTATAATCCCTCAGATTATTTTTCATATCTCTATTATAACTAAAGTTCAAAGCATCGAACATTTGATAATCAAAATTTATACTGCTATTCATTCCAAAGTTATACGTACTACGTATTGTATCAGCACGACGAGGTTGGGTTCTGCTCTGTGATTCAGCAGCCCGGGCCTGAACTCGAAAACTGCTGGGAGTATAATGCCACTTCACCCCACTTAATTTTTTACCAATTAAAGGTATTGACTCTGCCCATTGAAATATTTTAATCTTATTATCATTGTCAAAAGGTATACTGTAATTTACTTTACCACTGTAATTTTTCGATTTGTCAAATTTGTTATTGAGGGAGGAATTGTTGCTCCATTTAGCATTATAATTGAGCCGTAATTGATCAATAGTATATTTAGTTAGCCAAAAATCGGACTCCTTTGTCTTCTTCAATGAAGTCGTAAAGCTAGATGAACGGCTTAAATTTTTGATACTATCAGGGGCAGCTCCCTGTTTAACTGAGATGTCCGAACCCGGGTAAAAATCGGGGATACCTTGACTTTTTCTGTATGACCCGGAAATTGGTACACTTATTCCCCAGTCTGTTGGAATAGGAATTAGTTGGTCAAGATTAAGATTACCGTTTAAATTTAGATTATTATTGTTGATGATTCCGTTGGGAGAGGCTTTAGTCTTCTTTTCTGCCCGGTGATAATTTCCATCTTTCCTGTTATATCTAACATTAAAACCACCTAAATCACCTAGAGTCACATCTATCTGTGACCGCATTGCAACACCAGACTCTTTGTTAACATCTGAAACTCGAAGCTCATCGATCCAGACACTCTCATTAAAAGTAAAATCTCCTTTGTTAATCAAACCCATTTGTAAGGTTTTTATTCTTGTAATTGCAGGTTTACCATTGATTATTAATTGTTTGCCAGTATATTTTCCATTTTGTTTTTCTCTAAAAATTCTTCGTACTATATTACCACTGCTATCCCTTTGAATTTCTAGAGTTCCACCCATTTTTTTGGGGTCAAAATCTTTCTCATGATTATATTTTTTGAGAGAGGAAATAAAATTTAATTCTGTTACTACTTCTTTCCAGCCTGATTCTAGAGGTGCCCTGATTTCATACATGTGTTCATTAGTATTAACTATCCGGCCAAATTTAAGATAGTATAACAGACTATCATTAGATAGATTAGCAGGACCATGCACAAAAAATTTCAGTTTTTTATAATTCAGCAGACTCATTTCTTCCAGAAGATCTTTTTCTACAGCACATTTTTGCCCTGGCCTGAGCCCGATACCTTCCTTGAAGAAATCGAGAGTGAGAGATTGTTCCTTCTTTCTCACTTTATTGACTTTGTCGTATTCGCCCTTTACACCTTCTGGAGGAGTATAGATAGTTGAATTTTCTTGATTGTTTAAAACACTTACTCCAAAAGTTTTTTTGGCCGGGGTGTAACTGGAATCGCGGTTGGAAATACGTTTAAGGCCTTTTTCTTGCCAATCGTTCCCTACTATTTCCATTTTTGCGATTTCTAAGTTTGTTTTAGAAGCAACACTATCCATCCATAATCTGACTGCTTTTACATCGGAAAAATTAAAATCCTGTTTTCCTTGTAACTCTGAAATACGTTTGAATTCCCGTAAGGGGATCTTATATAACTTCCAGCCAGTTGGCTGACCATTATCATTAACTGTTTGGTTTTCTAAATATTTCTTACCATCCAGTTGAATAGAAGCAGACACATAATCATTTTCGGTTTCAAGACTATTGGTTCCATTGCGGTCTTCTGTATTGGGATATCGTCCCATCTGTTGATCCATATCATTTCCAGTACTATTCCCTTCTGTACCATTGATTTTACTATAATCATCACTTCCGGTATTATAATGATAATCATCTGAATGTGGATCTTCAGGGTTTCTCTTAAAATGATTTAAGTCCTGGTCACCATAGCCTAAAATTTCTGAAGTACCGTCAGGATAGTAAACTTTCACTTCTTCATTTTGACTTCGGACGCCATCTAGTCCTAAATCTTCACCTTCACCTTTATCTATAATTCCGTTCATATTTTTATCTTCTGTATCAAACTCACCATTGTTATTGATATCTTCACTAATGGCTCCCAGATCAACATGTAACTGACCTTTGTCACCTTTGACCCAGATTTCAATATATTTACTGCGGGAAAAATCATTCTGTCCGGCATCAAAGTAATGAAAAATACCTGCCCAGGCTTTTTTCTTTTCCTGGTTAGTAACTTCAGGAAAGTTACCTACAGCTCGAGCCCACTCCGGATCCATTTGTAAATTTAATGTATTGGTGGTATTATTACCTTTTCTATTGCTGATGTCTTTTTCGGGCCATATTTTTTTTGTTTCTGTCTTATCATAAGGATTATAATATCTGATCTTTCCCCTCATACTATCTTGTTTTCCTACTGGAACGGAGGAAAAGATCCAATTTCTTCTTGTAATGGGTATAGGAGTAGTTCTTTTTGATCCTTCAAAATCATCTATGAAAGCAACCCCATTATTATCTCCGGTTTTAGGGTTGTTGATAGTATTGGGATTTGGATTGACTTGAGCAATTTCTGCTTCTGCATTTATTTTTGTAGGTTGATTGAGTTCAATCAAAGGAATTTTATTCATTAAGGCGGTTACAGAAGGAAGTTTCTTTTCATACTTTCCATTTATACCTAAAACAGTATTACTATAAGGTTCATAACCTACATCAACTTTATCTTCTTGAACTGATTTGCTATAATATAGAGCAGTACCCCCCAGGAATATGTTGCTTGCTTCATTATCCTTTTCGAATTCTCTTTCTATTCTTGTACCCAGAATAGTTTTTTTGGAGAGTTGAAACATCTGATTTTTTTCATATTTCACCTGTAGATCTGCATTGGGATTTGTAGCTGCGTCTTTTAAAAGTGTTAGCTTACCTGAAATATAATTGATCCTATAATCAGTTCCTTTTGTTAATTCTGTTCCATTTAGAGTCACAGTCACACTACCTTCTTTGACCATTGGACCCAGGTCTAAAACACTACTCCTTCCACTAGTTTTATATTCAATTTTAAACTGCGAATTACTGCTGAGCTGGTCAGTATTATTTTGTTTTTTTGTAGTGTAAAAGCTGGGTTTGCTATATTTTTTATCAAGTTTAGGATTATTAATATAACCCGAGGTTCCATCTCCGTGTTGAAATGGTCTTACAAAAGGCAACCATATCTCACCATATGTAGTGTCTAGGATAGCATTTCTGGTTTTATCAAATTGACCATCATGACCTTTACTATTATTGCTTTTTAATTCATCAAGACCTAGCATTTGAAGAAAGGTAGTACCTTCACTATTACTCTCTGCTTGACCTGAACTACTTGCTGTGTTAATAACTTTAATATTTATATTATCCGGGCTAATCCCTCGAGTGCCTAGAGAATAGATATTCTTCCACATTAACTTCCAGCTATGGTCTTTCGGGCCCATACTTCTAGGTTTGATCATTTTTAAGGTTCTAGGAGTCCGGGCTTCAGAAAGCGCTTTATAATCTCCATATTCTGTTTCTCCAGCTTTATAAACAACTCCAAGAATTTCATTCTCTCTGATCCGTGATCTTAATCTAATAAAACCAAGGTCAGGATAAATTGTATAGTCACTTTCCTTCAACCGTTTAAATGGAGAAGTAGTTGAATCGCTGGATTGAGTATGGTTAGGATGAGTAAAGGCTATAGCCTGAAAAGCATCTGCATCCTCTTTTTGAGTGGTAGATTTGTATACTTCATAATCTTCTACACGTCTACCAGTTCGAACAAATTGAAATTTATCTCCTTTTTCCCAATATCCTTCCCACATTGACTTTCTAAAAAGAGTATCAAGGTAAAAATATTGGTTTCTAACAAAATTATAATCTTCAATTTCTTGGGTCTGACTGGTTTCGCCTCCCTGGAGGCTGATTTGTGAATTTTCTCCTTTTTCAAGGCCTGCTACGGTCGTAACATTTGTGCCTCCGAATTTCATCTTTGATTTTATACCCATCAAACCACTTTTATCAGGAGAGAAAGTAATCAACTGAGCACCAGGCAAACTTAAGTTGATATTTCCCGCATCCATCGACTGTACGATCTCATCTTCTTTACCTTTATAATGGACTTTCAATCTATTTTGAAAATCAAAATCCCTTTCACTATCCCAATCAATATTAAGACTGATCCGGTCACCTATTGTTCCTTCAGCATTAAGTTGTTGTTGCTGCTCAACAAGGAAAGAGGTGCTGTTTGCATTTCTAACAGTACCACTACCTTCTTGTTGCTGGCTTTCTATTTTACCCTGAATATTGATATTTCCCCCTATCTGCAGGGATACCCTTTGCCCTGCTATGTCAGTTCCAATTTCTAATTTACCTCCACTTTTTTCTTTTTCTTCGACTCTTGTTTGATAAGCTCTTTGCCAGAGCCCCTGTCTAAATTCTTTCTTAGCTCTAATTTGATTATATTTTTCAAAAGAGTAAGTTCGGGGGAGCGATAAATTATATTTATCCAATCGTCTGGATATAATGATATTTTCTTTGTCAGGCGACAAAAAGGCTTCTCGTTTCGCATCGGGAAGGTTAATTTGAAAAACTTCGTAATTGTTGGGACTGTATGTTGAATCATGCTGGATTAAACTTAACCCTGGATAATTTATTTTTTTACTTCCCGAAGAAGTAAAAGGAACAAAATAAGACTCTTCCCAATCTAATTGCATTGGATATACTTTTCCTGTACTCTCTTTTTGACCCAAGAGAGTTACAGCCAAAATCAAAATTAGATATAAGCATAGCTGTATTTTATTGCGGGATATTTTGATGTAGTATATCCTTAATTTTAAGGAAGATTAAATTATATGATTTGCCGAATTATTGTATTAGTTATGTAACAGTTTAAACCTGGATAGTCCTCTATTTTTCTTGCAGGATATTAGCTTTTAACAATTTTTGGTACAAATTTCTGATAGCTTTTCCCCGGTGACTAATATTATTTTTTTTGTCTTCTGACATCTGGGCAAAAGTTTTCCCTTCTTTCTCTATATAAAAAACCGGATCATAACCAAAACCGTTCTTTCCAACGGGGCTTTCCAGTATTCGTCCTTTGATTAGTCCTTCCGATTGAATATACTCCCCGGAATCAAAAAATACGCAAACAGTACGAAACTGAGCGGTTCGGTTCTCAGGATTGATTCCGTCCAATTCATCAAGTAACTTATTTACATTATCGGTGTAGGAAGCATTTTCTCCAGCATATCTGGCCGAATAAACTCCTGGTGCCCCTCCTAATATATCTACTTCCAACCCTGTATCATCTGAAATAACTGGATAATCTAAATGTTTTGAAATTTCTTTCGCCTTTTTATACGCATTTTCAAATAGATTGTTTCCATCTTCCACTACTTCAGGGATCTCATCATAATCGGTATAGGGCTCAAACTGCAGATTGGTGTTTTTGAAAATATTTCTGATTTCTTTGATTTTATCCTGATTGCCAGAGCCAATAACAACCTTCATAAATGCCCTTAATTAATTTTAATTCCCATTAGGTTATCTAAAATATTCAAGAAAATCAAGAGAATAGTAAATATCTTGCTCTTGGAAAGGTAAATTTATATATTCTGGGATTAAAAATAAAGAAAGAGGACTTTTTAGATGCAAAATGATAGTCAGTTATTGGAAGATCTCCATAAGGACAGTAACAAATTGTTTGAAGAAATCGGAAAAGTAATAATCGGCCAAAAAGATATTTTAAAACAAATTTTGATTGCTCAATTGGCTCAGGGTCATTGTTTATTAATTGGCGTACCGGGTCTGGCTAAAACTTTGATGATACGAAGCCTATCTAGCATAATGGATCTAAAATTCAGTAGAATTCAGTTTACTCCAGATTTAATGCCTTCTGATATTACAGGAACAGAAATAATTGAAGAAAATAAAAAAACCGGCGAGAGAACCTTTAAATTTGTTAAAGGGCCAATTTTTGGAAATATTATTCTTGCTGATGAAATAAATCGAACGCCACCCAAAACTCAGGCAGCATTATTGGAGGCTATGCAGGAACATAAAGTCACAGCAGCAGGTGAGGAGTATAAACTTGCTCCGCCTTTTTTTGTACTGGCAACCCAAAATCCCATTGAGCAAGAGGGGACTTATCCCTTACCCGAAGCGCAGCTTGATAGATTTATGTTTAGTTTAAATATTGAATACCCTGGTTTTGATGAGGAGGTTGAAATAGTAAAATCAACCACTGTTGAACAGAAAGAGGAATTGAATTCAGTGCTGTCACAGAATGCAATCATAGATTATCAACAACTAGTACGGCGCATTCCAGTTTCTGATAATGTCATAAAATTTGCTGTAAAATTAGCCACCTCTACCCGGCCCGAAGCAACTGAAATAGAGTTTGTTAAGGAATGGGTTGAATGGGGGGCTGGCCCTCGTGCCTCACAATATTTGATTCTGGGTGCCAAGGCTGCTGCAGGCCTGGAAGGACGCACTTCTCCTGAAATTAAAGATGTGATAGAAGTCGCTAAGCCTGTACTTAGACATAGAATTATTCCAAATTTTAATGCCGAAGCGGAAGGCATTGATTCTGATGCTATTGTAGAAAAATTGATCAAAACTATTAGATAACATAGAATGAATAAAGAGTCTAAAACAAAATATTTAGAACCGGAGGTTGTTTCCAGTCTGTCCAATTTATCTCTGGTAGCACGTTTGGTGGTTGAGGGCTTTATTGTAGGTTTACACAAAAGTCCCTACCATGGATTTTCTGTTGAATTTGCTGAACATAAGCCTTATATGCCGGGTGATGATATAAAAAATATTGACTGGAAAGTATATGCTCGAACAGATCGTTATTATATCAAAAAATTTGAAGAGGAAACGAATCTTAAATCTTATATTCTGCTGGATAAAAGTGGTTCAATGGGATATGCATCTGAAAATTTAACCAAACTTTCTTATAGCAAGTATCTCGCCGCTTCTCTCTCATATTTAATGCTACAACAGCAAGATGCTATCAGTTTAACGACTTTTAGCAATGCTATTGATGAATTTTATCCACCGATAGCAAAAAGAAGCCAGCTGAAGAGAATTCTGGGAGAATTAAACAATACTATGGCAGAAGGTCAGGGTGATATTGCTAATATGCTTCATACTCAGGCTGAAAAAATAAAGAAGCGTAGCCTCATAATTGTGATTTCGGACTTGCTGGAAGAGCCGAATGGAATCATCAAAGGACTTAAACATTTACGACATTACGATCATGAAATTATTGTTTTACATGTTTTGGATGAACAGGAACAAGAATTTGAATTTGATAGTCAAACCAAATTTGTTGATATGGAAGGAGAGGGCGAGATTGAGACTGAACCCTGGCATGTACGCAAGGATTATACACAGTTAATTAAAAAGCATATTCAATATTTGCAGAAAGAATGTAGAAATAATAATATTGATTATGTTAATCTAACTACAAATAAAAATCTTGGGCTAGCGTTGACAGAATATCTAAAGAAAAGGAAAAAAATAGGTTAGCCATTTATTCTCTCTTATTTTACATTTCATTTTTTTCATTCTTCACAAAAATTATATTTTCGTAAGTATTTAAATTGAATTATGGTTGGGATCGTCAAAAATTGCGACTGAACAGCCCTGCATGGTCCCTCTATATTTTTGAATATTCAACTACCCTCGAGGAGAGAAAGTAAAAAATTACCAAATAGCTTTATTTTATAATTTAGTGGTGCAAAATTTGTAATTTGTAATTAGTGGTAATTGTTTTAATAGATAATTAATAATAGGATTAAGGTATGAGAAGATTTCTAATACTTGTTTTGCTTCTAGTACTCACAATATCATTAAGTGCTAAAATAACTCAGTCCTCCCCGGGCAAAGCTGCACAATCTGTGATTTCTGTGGGCGTATTTGAAAAGAATTTGGCTAAGACCGGAGAAATTAGTATTTATGTTTTAGGTAATAAAAAAGTTGCTTCCAATTTAAAGAATTATTTAAACCAGAAAATTGGAAAGGCAAAATTAAAGCAAGTTAAGTACGGGGAAACATTGCCCTCGGAAAAACCTGATATATTATTTTTGGGCCAAAAGAAGAAGGTGGAGCAAGTAAAAAAATATTGTCGTAAAAATAATGTTTTAAGTATTACTAATTTACCCTCTTTAGTTAATAAAGGCATAACTATGGGAATAGGTATGCAAGATGGGCAGACACAATTAGTGTTAAATCCTGACTCCACAAAGAAAGAAGGAGTGAAATGGAAGTCTGCTATTATGAAAATAGCAAAAGTAAATAAATAAAGATCAAATAAAAGAGCTTAGGAAGCACTTGTCATTTCCTACTTCCTCCTCCACCTTAAACTAGTCCCGGATTAATTCCGGGACTAATTTTTTTGTGTGGGTGGGAAAAGAGAAAAATTAATCAGCGAGGGACCTTTTTAATTTCTGATGGATCTTACTACCTTTTAACTGCTCGTTTTCTTTAATATAATCTAAAACATTATTACCGTTTTTGTCAGTCAAGTTTAAATTGGCATCATTTTGTAGTAATAGTTTAAGGACGGCCGGATTTGGATTGTATTTAGCTGCTGCCATTAGTGCTGTTCTACCTTCTTTAGTTTGGGAATTAACTTTGGCCCCATTTTGAAGTAGATCTCGTATTATATCAGTATCCTCGAAACGGGAGGCTGCAAACATTAAAGGTGTTTCTTCTGACTTATTGCTTATATTTACATTGGCGCCGTTATTTATAATAATTTTAGCATTTTTTTTGTGATTACCCATTATTGCAGATAATAGAGCAGTTTCGTTATTTTCATCTTTGGCGTTGATGTCCGCCCCGTTTTCAATTAGAATCTGTGTTACCTCCTCGTTTTTATTGTGCTGGGCAGCCCACATGAGTGCGGTTTGGCCTTTACTATCTTTTGCATCTACATCTGCTCCTGCCTGAATTAAAATTTTGGCTATTTTAGGATTGGAATTCCTAGCTGCAGCAGCCATTAATGCGGTTTCATCGAAATTATTTCTGGCGTTGATATTGGCACCATTATCCAGCAACAATTTCGTTATTTCGGGATCGGTTCGATTAAATGCTGCAATCATTAAAGGAGTGCGGCCTGATTTATCCCGGATGTTAATATTAGCACTATCTTGTAGGGCTTGTTTTATTTCAGTTTTACTTCCTTTTTCAATGAGTTTAAGAAACCGCGGCCTGTTACTACAGCTGGAAAAAAGGAATAGTATTAAAGAGGATAGTAAGAATATATTTTGCAATTTAAGATTCATAAATTTTATCTTTTTAGTTTTAGGTCAAGATTAGAATTAAAATTGAGCAGAAAATAAAATTTCTGGGCGAATATACATCTGTCCAAACTCATTCTGGTCATTATATCTATTCCAGATTCTAAGCCGGGGAGCAATGGAAAAATCTTTGACTGGAATAACATATCTAACATCCAGGTAGGTCAAACTATTGTTCCTACTCTTTGAAACTTTGTCATTAGTACTCATTCCATAGGATAAACTACTGCGTATTTTACCAAAACCAGGTTTAATCCCGGCTTTAGCTCTTATATAATAAGCATTATAGTCAGCAGTTTTTGTTGCTCCGGTATATTTGCCATAATTACCGTAAGCAATCCCTAAAGTTGGATTTATCCAGTCTAAAGCAGAATAGCCAGCATCAAGGCCTGCTGTATGTGAAAAATTAGTTTCTTTTAAGGAAGGATTCCAGCCGGATTTAATATGCATTATAGGAGTGAGTGAAATATTTTGATTTTTAAGAGTAATGGGAGAGGATAGAATAAATCTTAGGTTATCATTTTTGAGGGCGTTGGTATATTTTACATTGTTATTTATATTGTTCCCTGCAGTAGAGGTTACAGCTTTCAAACTGAGAGCCATGTCACCATCATTAAGGAATGTATAACTACCTTTCATACCAATCTGGGAATTATTCTTACCCACTGCCCAGGGAAAAATACCAACATCACAAAGACCACCAGTTTGGTAACCCCTAAATTCTTCAGCAGCAACCACATTTAAAACAACATTAGAATAGACTGGAATTATGCCTGCACTAAAACTCCATTTGTTCTCCGAGTAATTAAAATAAAATTCGGGAATACTGAGCCCGGGACCATTATTAAATTCTACATTTTGGTCCACGCCATCTGTGAAATAGCCCTGCGGATTTGACAACCGTATTCCAAATTTTAGATTTTCAGTGACTTTCTTTTTGACCCTAACATTCCACCAGTATCTATTGGAGTAATCACCAGTTGGATCATTATCTCCTTCTAGTGCACCTTGATTATCTATATAATTGAATCGCATTCTATATTGAACATCACCACTAATTTTCCAATCGTTGGCTTGAATATTGACTGTGATCAAGAAAACAAGAAGCAGACTAACCACTATACGAATCATTTTTTTCTCTAAACTATCCATGGTTCCCTCCTGATAATAAATTTAAATTAAAAATAGCTTCCTATCATTTTACATATCTCTACCAATTTGAAAGGCTTCTAAATTAATATCTATAAAGTCTGGTTTTACACATTCTTTGATGGAGGCTTTCCAATCCTTTTCAGCTATGTCCAGCCCCTGAGAGAGAGCTCCTAGTACGATTATATTGGCAGTTTTGATATTACCTAATTCTGAGGCTTTTTCTCCTGCATCAATTGCAATTAGATTATCAAAAGCATTTTCAAGACGTTCATCAATATCATCGGGATAGTCAGCTCGACCCATAGAAACTGTAACAGGAATAATATTCTGCAGATTGACAACAGCTAGGCCATCCGATTTTAAATATTCATAGTTTCTCAAAGCCTCGATAGGTTCAAGAGCACCCAATACAGAAGCATTACCTTTCTGTATAATTGGAGAGTTGACATTTTGACCATAATGTATCTGCGCAGTCACAGCTCCTCCGCGCTGGGCCATTCCGTGAATTTCATTTGTTTTAACATCGTAGCCAGCATTAATTGCAGCATGAGCCATGACATCACTGGCCAGTAAAATACCCTGTCCACCGACTCCTGCTAAAACAACGCTTACATCTTTATTGCTCATTACTTGTTTCCTCCTTTGTACTTATAGCTCCAAAAGGACAAACCTGTTCACACATACTACAACCTGAACATAGATGGGGATTTATTGTCGGCTTCTCACCAGGACTTACTTCTATAGCAGAACATCCTAGATCAAGACACTTTCCACAATCCTGACAGATATCATGATTGATGATCCGGACCTTACCAACAGCTTCTCCCGTTTTTAAAACACAGGGAGCTTTTGAGATGATAAGTGAGGGGTCCTCAGCATCAATTTCTCTATTTATAACCTGTTGTGTTTCTTCTAATTCATAGGGTCGTACAGTACTGATCCTCTCTATTCCGCAGGCTTCTCCAAATTCCTTAATAGATCTTTGTTCTGTTTGTTCTCCCATGAGAGTTTTGCCAGTACCGGGATGATCCTGATGTCCGGTCATAGCTGTTGTACGGTTGTCAACTACAATAATTGTTGAACTGCCTTGATTGTAACCAATATCTAATAGGCCTGTGATTCCAGAATGAAAGAAGGTAGAGTCACCCATTATACCGACTACCTCTTTGGGTTCATCAGACTTATCCATACCATGGGCCATTGAAATTCCACCTCCCATACATAGAATCACATCCAGTCTATTTAATGGTTCAAAAGCTCCTAAACTATAACATCCTATATCTCCAGTTACAATTACATCTCTTTGTGCAAGTCCATAAAAAACTCCTCTATGGGGACAACCTGGACAGAGATTGGGAGGGCGGCCGGGTAGGTCCTGGGCAAACTCAGGTGCACTCTTTTCTTTTTGAGTTGAAGCACCTTCTAATTGGTCACGAACGTTTTCTATGATTGTTGGGGAATGTTCTCCAATTCCTGGAACATAGTCTCTACCAGTACACTCGATACCTAAAGCTTTGACCTGTTGTTCAATCACTTCGTCCAGTTCCTCTACAATTAATAATTCATCAACTTCATCAGCAAATTCTTCTATCACCTGGTTGGGAAATGGATTGGACATTCCCAGCTTTAATATAGAATCGTCAGGGAAAACTTCCTTGACATATTGATAAGAAATAGAATTGGTTATTATTCCACGTTCAGTATTTTTAATTTCTTTTTGATTTAATTCTGTACGATTGGCCAGTTTTTTTAGTCGGCCGGACCGTTGCTCTACATTTTGTCTCATTTTACGTGCAAAGGCAGGAACAGCAACATACTTTTCTGGATTTTTCTCAAATCCAATTTCACGTTCAAGTTGGATTCGCTCTTCTAATTCAACCAAAGTACGGGAATGACTGATTCGAGTATTGGATCTAATTAAAACTGGAGTTTCATATTTCTCAGATATTTTCATGCCTCTGAGCACAAAATCTTTAGCTTCTTGTGAATCAGAAGGCTCCAGAATAGGTACTTTAGCAAATTTAGCATAGTTACGAGTATCCTGCTCATTCTGAGAGGAATGCATACCGGGGTCATCAGCAACTACAATTACTAAACCTCCCTCTGTGCCAACCTGTGAAGAGTTCATAAATGGGTCAGCAGCAACATTCAAACCCACATGTTTCATAGCTACAAGAGTCCGGGCCCCTGTCAGACAGGAACCTACTCCCATTTCTAGCGCCACTTTTTCATTTGGTGCCCATTCACAATAAATATCATCCTTATACTTTGATACATTTTCCAATATTTCTGTTGAAGGCGTTCCAGGATAGGCGGAAGCCACCGTAACTCCTGCTTCCCAGGCCCCTCTTGCAAAAGCGGCATTTCCTGATAATAATTCTTTACTCAAAATTTACTCCTTTTCTTCTCTATAAAATAACGTCCAGTAAATTTATTGTTTTGTTCATCAAATATCATCTAGTTATCTTGTAACAGAGGTAAATTTTTTCTAATACAGAGTAATGAAGTTCCCGTAAATAGTGACTTTTTTACCATGTTTAGAAAATTATGCAATTTTTCAAATATATTTTATTTAATTGTCTATCCATTCTTCAAATTCTCAGAATGACGGTAACAAGACTTTTTACGAGAACCAGCAATGAGGATAAAAATGTTAGTATTCAAATATGGCCGGGATCTATATATTTGATATCTCTGCATTGGTTTCCAGGATGAAATCGGTCTCTTTTAAAATCTGAGTTACTCTTTTATTATTTGAGACTTCCAGACAGATTAAGGCAGAATCATCACTATTGAGGGCGAAACCATAGGAATCACTGATATTAATTTCTTGGTCAAATAATACATTCAAAAGTTTATCTAATTCTCCGGGAGTGTCTTTAATTTTAACTGCCACAATATCTTTGAGTGCACAGGCAAAGCCCGCCTCGGTTAATTTAGTTCGAGCTAAGTCCGGTTTGTCAACAAGCGCTTTCATTACTCCAAAATCATCTCTATCCTGGATTTGAAAAGAACGCAGGTTAATATCATTTTCTTCGAGAGTTCCTGTTACAGCGCGAATGCGACCGGGCTTATTTTCAACAAATATATTTAATTGTTGAGCCATTTTATTTTTCCTCCTGGTATCTTTTATCAATTACTCGGGTTGCTTTACCTTTTTGGTCGGGCAAACTATCGGGTTCATGTAGTTCTACTTTGGGGGTGACCAAAACTTTATTTTTAATATCTTCTTTGATTTGCGACTTGAGGTTTTCTAATTTGTTTGTATCGCCATTAAACAATTTTGAATATAGTTCGACTTTAACAGTTAGTTGATCCAGGCTACCTTTTTTAGAGAGGTGAATTTGATAGTTTGTTCCTACTTCAGGATACTTCATTATGACAGATTCGATTTGAGAGGGGAACATGTTGGCTCCATTCACGATCAACATATCGTCAGAACGACCCAGAATTCTAGAAATCCTTTTATGGGACCTACCACAGGAACATTCACCTGGAATTATTGAAGTTAGATCGTGAGTGCGATAGCGTAAGATCGGAGTAGCCTCCCTATTAATAATAGTTAAGACTAATTCTCCACTTTCGCCCTCATCAAGTAATTCACCAGTCTCAGGATCTATAACTTCTACAATATAATTATCTTCCCAGATATGCATTCCTTCTTTATAGGAACAATCAAAGGCAACACCAGGTCCGTTCATCTCACTGAGACCATAAGAATTATAAACATCAATGTCATACAGATTTTCGATTTTTTTACTGGTATTCTTAGAATAGAATTCTGCTCCCAAAAAAGCTTTCTCTAGGGAGAAATCTTCCATACTATAGGTTGATTCCTGAATCTTGTCATATAGATGCAACAAGTAACTTGGTGTAGCGTGTACAATGGTCGTATTAAAATCCTTCATCATTTCCAGCTGTTTTTCAGTATTACCGGAACCGGTAGGAATGACAGACATGCCTATTTTTTCAGCACCATAATGCATACCCAAACCACCTGTAAAGAGACCATAGCCAGTCATATTTTGAAAAACATCCTCGCTATCAGCTCCTGTTGCAGCCATGCAGCGAGCCACCAGGTCAGCCCAGTTATCAATGTCATTTTGGGTATGATAGATAACAGTAGGTTTCCCCGTAGTCCCACTAGATGTGTGAATACGAACCACCTCAGATTTATCAACTGCTAAAAATCCTTCCGGGTATCCGGTTCGTAGATCGCTTTTGGTTGTAAAAGGTATTTTACGCAAATCTTCTAGAGATTGAATCTGGGCGGCTTTTTCAATGCCAGCCTCTTCAAGTCGACTCTTGTAAAAAGGTAATTGTAGGGCTCTCTCAACGGTCTTTTGCAACCGTTCTAATTGTAATTCTTCTAGTTCGTTTCGATCTAATGTTTCATTTTGGAAATCAAAATAATCCATTATTACACCTTTGGTATCTAAATTTATATAATTTGCATTCTGATTTTAATGAGATTAAAAGATGTTCGCAATTCAATTTCTTTTTACCTGAAAAATTCATTCTATTATGAAATGGTTATAAATAAGGCAGGTTTAATCAATATTAGAAAAACATTTGTGCAGATGTTTTTCTCTGTATCTTTCAGTGAAGAGACTCACGATAATTAATACAATTGCAGAAATAGGAAGAGCAACGACTACCGGATCCATGACTGGAAAAGGATGGGACTGAATTAAATAGGGTTTATTAAACAAAAGCTGGGATAACCCAAAAGCCTTGGCTTCTTTAGCATGAATAAATAAAAGCCAAAAAACACTGACGGATAGCCCAGTAAGCATACTTGCTACTACACCTTTTTTAGTTGCACCTTTCCAGTAGATGGCACTGATAAAAGCGGGTAGAAAAGTAGCAGCACATACACCAAAAAACAAAGCAGTACCTCGAGCAATGATTGCAGTGCCCTGTTCAGGGAAAAAAGTAGGAAGAGCCCAGGCTATGAAAACAGCTAGTGAAATTGCTAGAACTATGCCTCCTTTGGTAATGTAAAATACGGAGGGATCTCCCTTATGTTTGGAAGAGAGCTTGTGAAAAACATCTCTTCCTATGGAAGTTCCCATAGCGTGAAATTGTGAGGAAAGAGTTGACATGGCTGCTGAGAGTAAGGTCAATAAGAAAACCAGAGAAAACCAGTTTGGCAGAGCTGTTTTTATATAGGTTGGAATTACTTTACCTATTTTTCCTTTGACTGCTTTGATTGTGATGGTTTGAAAATCGGGGTGTTCTAAGAAATAGGCATTCGAGAGTGCCCCGACGATATAGGCTACGCCAACTGTGATTAATAGAAAAACACCTCCCACCATTATTGCGCGATTGAGTTCCCGATCTGATTTGACAGTCATGAACCGTACTACTAACTGAGGTTGGGCTAAAACACCTATCCCCACCCCTAAAATAATGGTAGAAACCAGGGTCCACCAGAAGTTGGAACCCAGAGCAGGCATAGAAGTCCAGCCTTGATGGCCTTTACTCACCAGAGACTGGGGAGGCTCAATTGAGGCTAAAGTTTGGTGAGCTTCAGTAAGCCCTCCAAGTTTAGCATAGGTGAATATTAATAGAAAGAGCATTCCAAGGAACATAATCGTACCTTGAAATGCATCGGTAAACATAACTCCCTTGAGTCCGCCTAAAATTACATATAAAGCAATAATAAAAGCGAATATGCTCAGAGATAATTCATAACTTATGCCAAAATGGGTCTGGATAAAATTGGAAGCACCCATCATAACCACAGAAGCATACAAGGGCATAAAAATAAATATAACCAGCCCCGCAAAAACTTGTATGAATTTTGAATCAAAACGCCGGGACAAAAATTCAGGGAAGGTATGGGCATCTAAAGTATGGCCCATTGTTCTAGTACGAGCACCAAACCAGGCAAAAGCTATCAGTACTCCCACAAAAATATTCAGAAAAGTTAACCAGAAGATCCCCATGCCAAACATAGAAGCAGCTCCACCAAATCCTATAATTGCTGAGGTGGAAATAAAAGTAGCACCGTAACTGATAGCCATGACATAAGGATGGATATCCCGGCCTGCAACGAGATAATCATCGGCATTAGAAGTACGTGCATATCCTAAATATCCTAAATAAGTAATTACCGCAAGAAAACACAAGATTATCAAAATATTAAGCATACCCTCTCCAGATTAAAAATTAGAAATTTTCATTGATTTCACGTTCTTCTTCTTCCCAATCGAGTTCTTCTTTGACCTGCTCCTTTTCTTTTTCAGCACCTTTATTCCAGTTGATTATTCCGTAAACAACACAGGCCAAAGCAGAAAGAATTGAAAGCATGTAGCCTAAAAAAACCCAGATATCCTGAATACCAAGCACAATAAACTCCTCTCTAATTTATGATTTTAATTATTGTTCAACTATTAAAAAACAGCAGCCTATCCTGCAATCGAGAATAATTTATTAAAGGGACAATTATGTTAAAATATTCATCTACAGAATGTAATAGATTATCTGTTAAAATAAAAATATAAATCAAATATTTCAGAGTTAATAATGCTTGAATAATAAACACAAAATTTTTGTATAAATTTGTTGGAAATAGCTAGTTCTGCAATTTGACTTTTTGCTACAAAAATTATCTTTCCAGCAGGAACATCGCAAATTCCTGGAGAATTATGATGTGGATTATAATGAGAAAATATGTTTTGAGATAAATACACATGTATCCAACCCTTTCAGGGTTGTTAATTTTTATACTTCTACCACCCAGGACGTTGCCCTGGGAACAAGGGAAACAGGAATACATATTCCCTGAAAGGGAATAATAAATTCATATAAAGTAAGGGGAGAAATGAGTCTGAAATATTAGTATAAATTAGCGATTTGAGGTAATAGGAGATGAGGGAATGAATTCATATAAAGAACAAATATTTTATGTGATTGAGTGATTTATAGTAAAAGTGCTAACCCGGAAAGTTCATTAACACTCTTTTTAAATCCTATGGCCTGAATAGTTCTATTGGGAGTCTCGGGTTATCTTAAAATTATACAGAGTTGCTTAAAACTAGTTTTTATAATTTATCGGTAAGGTTATATTTACTAGCATTTTCAACACCATAATCTATTGTAGCCCTGCATAATGCAGTATAAGTTAAATGGGTTGAACAAAAGATAAAAACAGCAAATTAGATATTTTTAAGTTTCCTCTGAATCTTATCCCACAGAGTATCTGCGTCAAAAGGTTTGGTAATATAGGCATCAGCTCCTTTGTATAAAGCAAATTCAATGTCTTCAATTTTCGTGTCTGAGGTCAACATAATGATTGTAATGTCTGCTGTTTGAGGATTCTGTTTTAGTTTTTTGCAGGCTTCCGTTCCTTGCATACCGGGGAGGTTATTATCCAATAGAATTAAATCTGGATTAATTTTTTTAGCCTTCTGAATACCTTTTTTAGCAGTTTTTGAGATAAGGACTTGATTACCTTCTTTTTCCAGGATTGTTTTTTCAAGATTTGCAGTTTCTGCGCTATCTTCTATTATTAAAATTTTCATAAATATGTCTTTTTATAAAAAATTATTGTTCATCATCTCTCTCATTAAATCTATGTTAAAAATAGTAAAAAGTAAACATGAGCCCCGGGAATTATCTGAGAATTGAAAGTGTCTCTTTGATAGTTTAGTAATATTGGTGCATGACAAAAGTGTACTATCTGACTCATCAATAATATTTAGCCCAATCTTTTTGTCCCACAGTAGAGAGCTTTTAATTCGATAAAGTTTTGGGAAATGTTCTGTAGATCAAAATCTTCCTCTGTTCGACTGATCTCACATATATTTTCCGCATTATGAGCAATTTCATGTAACTGATAATTACCTGTATTCCCTTTTAATTTATGTGAAATCTTGTGAATTTTTTCTCTATCCTTCATGAGAATATATGCTTCAAGTCTGTTGATCTGGCTAATGATCCTTTCCAGATAGGAGTAAAATAATTCTTCAAATTCAGGAGTTTCTTCTGTCACATTCAAAAAATTATTTAGCCATTTTTCCATCAATCGTTGATTCTCTTTTTTATATTGTCCTAAATAATAGTTAAGAAATAAAATTAATTCATTTTCAATATTAGGATAGCTTTCAAAAACGCCTATACTGGCGGATTGAATTTTTTCAATTTGTCCTGGCCTTAAACTATGATCGACTATACTTACAATTGGAATATTATACTGAGAGGAAATATCTGTGACCTTATCAATTTCATGATTTACTTGTTCATTAAGTTCTATAATTAAAGCGCTGATTTTGAGCCCGGCATTTATATCCTCTTTTAATTTATTATAATGGTCATAACCAAAAATGGTAAAATTAGATTGGGAGATGGCTGATAATAGACTACTTTTTTTATTTTCAGTAAAATTTGTAGCAATTATGCGGGATTCCTTATCTAATTTAATAAATTTTTCAATTTTGTTATGAATCTTTTGTGGGGAAATATCATCGGAAATGAATCCATCAAACCCATTAGCAATAGCATTAATATTATTTATTTTAGGCCCATATAAGATTGTAGGTATATTTCTTAAATCAGGCTTTTGTTTGAATAATTTATTTATTTTGATATGATCCTGATTGGCTTGATCTTTTGGTATTATCAGGAGCTCTTTACCCCGGGCATTATTTAAAAGGTATTCCTTATCTGCTTTTGGTAATGTTTCCACAGTCCAGGCCGGTTTTGATTTTAACTTTTCTTTCAAACGGTTTTTATATAAAGAAGTTCCTACTATGCCTATCATCCTTCTCCTTTATGATTTATTATTTTTGATGGTCCCGGGTATAAAGGAACTTTTCCATTATTTTTAGAGATTGATACAATTTTACAAAATATGTTATTTAATTGTTTAACCATTCTTATACTACCTCATTGGAGGTCTCTAGTGAGGCGCTTTGAATGATGGTCCTTAGACTTTTTATGAAAACAGCATTTTTAATATTTCTAAATCTACAGGTTAAAGCCAGGTGCGATGAAAGTAAAAATTTAAATTTATTAGAAATATGTCTCTAGGACAATAATCAAGTAAAGGTGTTTTCTATCCTAAACGTTATATAATCTATTATTTTTGCCAAAAATTCAAGCGAAATTTTAATTAAATTGAATATTTCACTGCTTGATTTTATTATTTGCATTGTCTATATTGGTTCGATTTGAGAATTGATAAATAAGTAATAGGAATTAATTTATATGCTCCAGCTCGAAAATTTAAAAATGAAATATGGAGATCATCTACTCTTTGAAGATGTTAATCTATCTCTAAATCCTAACTCCTGTTATGGTGTAGTGGGAGCTAATGGCTCTGGTAAAAGTACTTTATTAAAAATATTAGCAGAAAAAATTTCTCCTGTAGAGGGACAAGTTAATTATCCTAATTCATATCGCATCAGCTTTTTAGATCAGAAGCAGTTTGAATATGATGAGTATAAAATATTGGATGTAGTTTTAATGGGAAAACCAAAAATTTGGGAATTAATCAAATATAAAAGGAAACTCTCGAATAAAAACGATATTTCGAATCAAGAAGGGACTAAATTAGCAGAACTTTCAAATCGTTTGTCAGAAATGGGAGGCTTTAATGCTGAGACCGAAGCAGCTTCTATTTTACATGGGCTTGGTTTCGCTAGTGACCAATTGTCGAATAAAATGAAGACCCTCTCGGGAGGATACAAATTGCGGGTCCTGCTGGCTCAATGTCTCTTTTCTGAGCCAGAAGTGCTTTTATTAGATGAACCAAATAACCATCTTGATATACATTCAATTGCCTGGCTGGAAAAATATCTAGAGGATTTTAAAGGTATTGTAGTTGTGGTGTCTCATGACCATGAATTTTTGAATAGAATTTCAACGCATATCCTTGATATTGATTACCAGACTATTCGGTTGTACAAAGGGAATTACGAATACTTTAAGGAGAAGAAAAAGAAAGTAAGGGAGAGAAAGAAAAAGAAGATTAAAAAGCAGGAAGAAAAAAAAGAGCAGATGCGTAAATTTATTCAGAAATTCAAAGCCAATGCTGCTAGAGCAAGACAGGCACAGAGTAGAAAAAAACAATTAGAAAACATGGAAGAAATTAATATTAAGCGTTCCTCTCGTTCTTCTCCGACTTTTATATTTAACCAGGCTGAAAAGTCGGGAAAAAAAGTACTTACTTTGAATGATATTACAAAATCATTTGACGGAGAAACAGTCCTGAATGGAATAGACTTAAAAGTAAAACGGGGAGACAAAATCGTAATTCTTGGCCCGAATGGGATTGGTAAAACCACTTTATTAAAAATTATGCTCGGAAAGCTAGAAAAAGATCAAGGGGAGGTTGAATGGGGTGAAAATGTCTCTATTGGTTATTATGCTCAGAACCATAAAGAACAGATTGATGAGAATAAAACAGCTTTCCAATGTTTGGAGGATATTTTTCCAAAAAAATCAATAGGTACTATCAAGAAGCATTTAGGAAGAATGTTGTTTCAGGATAGAGATATGGAGAAAGAAATCAAAGCTTTGAGTGGAGGCGAAACGGCTAGATTAATGTTTGCCCGCTTGATGTTGAAAGAGACGAATGTGCTTGTTTTAGATGAGCCGACCAATCATCTTGACCTGGAAAGTATAGAAGCCCTGGCAGATACATTAAATGATTACCCAGGAACTGTGATATGTGTTAGTCATGATAGATTTTTTGTAGATAAACTGGCTGATTCCATACTGGAACTAACACCTGCAGGTCCTAATCATTTTATGGGGCCTTATTCTCTTTTTATGAATACTAAGGAAGAGGACTATTTAAATGCGAATATTAAAAACAAAGAAGACGCCTCCAGGGAAGAAAAAGGAAAAGTGGGTGAAAAGAAGAAAGAGTTTGTAAATAAAAGACGAAAAATAAAGAAGAAGCATTCTCGTATTGAAAATAAAATCAGTACATTGGAACAAAATATTGCTGAGATTGAAGAGAAAATTGATGAAATAGAAGCAAATCTATTTTCTGGTAATAAAAATAAGAGTTTTGAAAAACTGGATGAATTATCCCAGGAAAAAGATAGATTAGAAGGAGAATTGATGGAATTAATGGAGGAATGGGAAAATAGACAGGCTGAATATGAAAATTTAGAAGAAAAACTTAATCATTATGACCAGAAAATTGCTGAATATAGTTAACCTGGATTATTCCTGACAAGCAGAAATTCAATACATAAAGACCAGATAAATAAGTTTTAAACCATCACTTTAGAAAAAACTAAGTTTTTCCGAAGCCCCCCTCGAGTCTTCATTGAAGTCCCTGGTGACCCAGGGGAAAAAGCGCAGCCCGAATGCTTTCGGGATTAACACGAATAATCAAATGGCCTGAATTTATATTATTTTGTTTTTTTATCTTTTTTACCTTAATTATTCATAACCATTTTGAAATGGTAGGTTAAGAATATATTTTATGAGCCAACTGAAAAAAGGGGTGATCGATAAAATTGTCATGGTGAGCGGAGTCGAACCATGGACGAGAACAGGTGGTAATCATTATTCGACTCCGCTCATAATGACAGTTTTTATTACTTTT